>OMEQ01000003.1_pt1 | contig 265615 bp, 261 predicted proteins | sample 1645451 | NCBI WGS metagenome assembly OMEQ01 (sample SAMEA103958142, study PRJEB25191) | human gut metagenome | biome: human-associated habitat [ENVO:00009003]; feature: intestine environment [ENVO:2100002]; material: feces | place: Germany | collected 2013/2015
TATTGGCAAAACTGACTGCGCAATACACGCACAATCTTTGTGCGGTATTGCCTTAGGAAAATGCTGGACAAAACCGACCCGTTCAGACGAGCGGACTTACGCGTTGCTTTATTCAGCATGTTCCTTGTAAAAACTTGAAAGGTGATAATACATGAAAGCGATATTTGCAGCCGGCGGAACCGCCGGGCACATCAATCCGGCGCTTGCCATTGCCGACAAGCTGAAAAGCGTGTTCCCGGAGGCGGAGATACTGTTCATCGGTACTCCACAGGGAATGGAGGCGCGCCTTGTGACCAAGGCGGGCTATGATTTCGCGCCGGTTGAGATGGCAGGATTCCAGCGGAAAATCTCTATACAGAATATCGGCAGGAACGCCAGGGCTGCGTATCTGTACCTGTTTGCGGCAAAGCATGCAGTACGCAAAATACTCAGGGAATTCAAGCCGGATATCGTTATCGGCACCGGCGGCTACGTCACCGGAACAGTCCTGGGGCAGGCGGCGGCGATGGGAATAAAGACCGTCACCCACGAGAGCAACTCCTACCCGGGAATGGCGACCAGAATGCTGGCGAAGAAGGCGGACAAGATCCTGCTTGCCACCGCGGACGCCGAGAAATACCTCAAGAGCACTGAGCACTGCGTGGTCACGGGAAATCCGCTGCGCTCCAATATTGAGATCGAGGAGCGCTCCGCTGCAAGGAAGCGCCTGGGACTTCCCGACCAGTTCACGATACTTTCCTTCGGCGGCAGCCTGGGCGCGAACCGCATTACCGAGGCAGTCGCGGAGCTTATCGCCTGGGAGGAGAAGAACGGCGGAATAAACCATATACACTCCTACGGCGGAAAGGGTAAGGACCTCTTCTATGGCGCCCTGGAGCAGTCCGGCGCCCACGAGGACAAGACAAAGCATATTTTCCGGGATTACATCGACAATATGTATACCTGCATGTGCGCGGCTGACCTCATCATTTCCCGTGCCGGGGCAATGACCATCACCGAACTGATGGCGATAGGCAGACCGGCGATACTTGTGCCGTATCCCAACGCGGCTGAGAACCACCAGTACTACAATGCGCTCACCCTCAGCGACGCACATGCGGCAATACTCATTGAGGACAAGGATCTCACGAAGGCAAGGCTTGTGGAGGAAGTGTCCGCGCTGTATTCCGACCGCAGCCGCCTGGCGCTGATGGAGGAGAATTCGCGGCGCTCCGCGAAGAATGACGCAGCAGGACGTATTCTCAGCGAGATACTTGACCTGCTGGGCGAAAAGGGCGCAGAATAACCAAAAATCCCCCTCCGGCATACTATGGATACATAGCAATGCAGGAGGAGTGATATTATGGCGAACAACCAGAAGCTGGTCATAAACGGCGGCAGGCGCCTGGAGGGAGAGATCCAGGTGCACGGCGCAAAGAACAGTGCGCTTCCGCTGCTGGCGGCTACTATACTGGCGCATGGGGAGTGTATTCTGCACAACTGCCCCATGTTGACCGACGTGGACGCCGCGTGCAGGATACTTTCCTGCCTGGGGTGCAGGTGCAGCAGGAATGGAAGCACCGTCTGCGTGGATTCATCAAACGTCTGCGGAAACGAAATACCGGATAATCTCATGCGCGAAATGAGATCCTCCATCGTATTCCTGGGGGCTGTACTAGGGCGCACCCGGCGGTGCAGGCTGACTTTCCCGGGAGGGTGCGAACTTGGCGCGCGTCCGATAGACCTGCACCTGGCGGCGCTGCGAGAGATGGGCGCGGAAATCGAGGAGCAGCACGGCTGGCTGGAGTGCGCGGCTCCCGGCGGACTTCACGGCGCGCGGGTCACGCTGTCGTTCCCATCGGTGGGGGCGACCGAGAACATAATGCTGGCGGCAGCCTGCGCGGAGGGAACCACCGAGATACACAACGCTGCAAGAGAGCCGGAGATAGTTGACCTGGCGGAATTCCTGAACAAATGCGGTGCGAGGATATCCGGCGCCGGAGGTAGCACCATCGCCATCGAGGGTGTGAAGCGCCTTGAGCCGTCGGAGCACAGCGTTATTCCGGACAGGATAGCCGCAGGGACTTACCTCTGCTGCGCGGCGGCGACCCGGGGAGAGCTGATACTCACCCGGTGCTGCCAGGAGCACATGATGGGATTTCTGCCGGTGCTGGAAAGCATGGGCTGCCGGATATATCCCTACGGCGGAGGAAAGCTGTACATAAGCTGCACGCGCAGACTTACAGCGCCGCCGACTATACGCACAATGCCCTATCCGGGCTTCCCGACGGATATTCAGGCTCCGTTCACGGCGCTGAGTTCCGTTGCGGAGGGGACATCGGTGTTCGTTGAGAACATTTTCGAGAACCGCTACCGTCATGTGCCGGAGCTTATCCGCCTGGGAGCCTCCATCAAGGTGGAGGGCAGGGTAGCGGTGGTGCAGGGAGTTCCTGCGCTGTCCGGTGCAAGAGTGTGCGCCGGGGAACTTCGCGGAGGGGCGGCGCTGGTCACTGCGGCACTGGCTGCGGAGGGTACGTCTGAAATATCCGGCGTATGCTATATCGACCGGGGATACGAGAGCATTGAAAAAACGCTGAGATCGGTTGGAGCCGATATTTCGCGGGTAGGATAAAATCAAAGGAGCACGGAAAATGGACACCAGGAAGAAAAAAAGCAGCAGTCCCGGGAAAGGGCGTCCGGTGGAGAAGCGCCACAAGGCGCAGCGTCCGCAGCAGAATGCGGTGCGCCGGGAACCTCAGCCTGCCGCGAGGAATCCGCGGCAGCCGCAGCGGCAGCTCACTCCGGAGCAGCGCCGCAGGACTGACCGCGCATACCGGCAGGCAACAGTCCATCGCGACGTCCGCAGCAAGCGGCGCGGAAAGCGCGGAGCAAATTTCGTGATGTATTATATTCTGGCGGCAGCCGTGATTATTACTGTGCTTATAATCCTTTCGAACACGGTGCTGTTCAACTGTGCTTCCATTGAAGTGGAAGGCAATGCAAGATACACTGTTCAGCAGCTGGTGGGGCAATCCGGACTGGAAAAGGGGCAGAATCTGCTGCACATGGATACCGGAGCGGCGGAGTCCCGTATTCTGGCGGCATTCCCGTTCATTGACGAGGTGGAGGTGCAGAAATCCTTCCCGACTAAGATACGCATTGTCGTCAAGGAAGCGCAGAAGTGGTACCAGGTGAGCAGCGGCGGAGTCAACGCTGCGATCTCCAGAATGGGCAGGATCGTGGAACTCGGCAGCACTCCGGGAATACCGGTGGTGGAGGGATACGACCCCGAGGATCTCTCACCGGGCAGGACGCTGACCTCCAAGGAATCCGGCAAGAGCAATATTCCGGTGCAGATACTCGAGGCAGCGGAGGAATGCGGATTACCGAAGATAACTCTCATCAACATGACAGATCGCTTCGATATTTCCATTGACTGCGGAGATAATATCACGCTCCAGATTGGCGGCGTTGCGGATATCAGCGTGAAGTTCGCCGAAGCGGCAGAGGCAATAAAGCGCGAGGATGGCAATGTCATAATCGATCTGCGAACAGATGAGAAGATGTTCGTACGCGATAAGAACGAGCAGGAGCAGGTGCTTCCCGAGCTTGGAGTATCCGCAGAGTCAACCGCCGAATCCGGTACTGCCGAGGGTTCCGGGGAAGACTGACTTTTCCGGGAAAAATCACAAACTGATTGTCACCGGCTGGGCATAATTTGTCAAAATATTTTTGAAAAAACAGTTGCAATTATTATTCTAATCTGATATAATATTAAGTAGTTGTATCGACAGGGGAGTTTTATATTCCGGCGTCACTAAAAAATATGGAGGGTAAACAGATATGGCATTTGAAATAGATAACCACGATGACGAATTTGTAATGGACGATGATTTTGAGGATCAGACCAAAATTATGGTCATCGGCGTCGGCGGCGGCGGCGGAAACGCAGTCAGCCACATGGTTGAGGGCGGGATGACCGGAATTGATTATGTCGTTGCTAACACAGATGTCAAGGCTCTACGCTCCAAGGACGGCAGCCGTATGCGCCGTATCCAGATCGGCAAGAAGCGTACCAAGGGTCAGGGCGCCGGCAACAAGCCCCAGGTCGGTCAGGAATCCGCTGAGGAGAACCGCGACGAACTGAAGGCAGTCATGGAGGACGAATCCATGGTGTTCATCGCAGCCGGAATGGGAGGTGGCACCGGTACCGGCGCGGCTCCAGTGGTTGCGAATATCGCCAAGGAGCTGGGCAAGCTCACGGTCGGCGTTGTCACCAAGCCGTTCGCTTTCGAGGGTCAGGCGAAGATGAACCAGGCTCTCAAGGGCATTTCGGAAATGCGAAAGTATGTTGACTCCCTCATCGTTATTCCGAACGAGAAGGTAAAGGAGATCTCCAATGCCAAGCTGAGCATGATCGACGCGTTCAAGGCAGTGGACAGCGTTCTTTACAAGGCAGTCAAGGGAATCTCCGACCTGGTAAAGGGCGTAGGTTTCATGAGCGTTGACTTCGCTGACGTCACCATGGCTCTGAAGGATTCCGGTATTGCGCATATGGCGATCGGCACCGGAAAGGGCGACAACAAGAACGAGGACGCCCTGGATCAGGTGCTCCACAGCCCGCTTCTTGAAACGTCGATACTCGGCGCGCGCAGACTGCTCATAAATATCAGCATTCCTATGACGACTTCAGCTGACGAGGTTGACGGAATTGCGAGCGAGATCACCAAGAACGCCGCTCCCGACGCCGAGATCAAGATGGGTATGCAGTTCGACGAGGAACTTGCAGAGGACGAGGTTTCCGTTATCGTGATCGCAACGGATTTTGTTACCGACGAGGACGGCATGCCCGTTGACGCAGCACCGGCTGACGGAGGTCAGGGTGCTTCCGTGGGCGGATTCAATGTGCAGACGCCCGAATTCGGCGGCGATAACGACATTGACAAGCTTATCAATATCCTGAATTCCAAGTAACGAACTTCGCAATATGTTTCAGAAGATCCGCACTGTTCCAGTGTGGGTTTTCTGTCGTTTGTGAATACTTTTTCGATATACCAATATTAATGCACATGGTCCAAATATCTGTAATGTATAGTGCGGATTTTGTGTAAAGAATATAAAGTTATCAAAAAGACTTGAATTTTTCTGGGATTTGATATACAATAAATATATGCAGCGAAAAATATATATGCTGCGGTTTACTGTGTTGAACTATTGGAGGTACACTATGTTTAGATTTTTAAAGCGTGCTGCCTGCGCCGTCTGTGCCCTTGCCGTAATGGCAGCGGTTTCAGTGAGCGCTTTTGCGGACTATACTTATTCGATAGATGACAAGAAACTCTGTGACGAGATCCAGGCTGACACCCGTGACATAAACGGAACTGAAGGAACATTTACGACTAAGTTCAGCGACAGCACAGGTCAGGATTTCCTCTCGCTGCGTTTCAGGCTCTTCAACGACTTCGCCGACCTGGATTTCTGGAATGACGACAACGTTTCCGTATCTGTCGACGTACGTCTGGATACCAAAGGTAAGGATGTGATCGGCTGTATGCCTGCGTTTACGACAAACTGGGGTTGGGTAAATCCGTCGGACTACACCGAGCTGAAGTACGGTGAGTGGGTCACCGTCACGGAAACCGGAAAGCACTTCTATGACGGATTCGCCGGCAAGAAGCCTGCATACATTATGTTCCAGGTAAGAACCAACTGGGGCTCCGAGGCGCAGGGAGATGTCACCATCTCTGTAAAGAATTTTCGCATAACGACCAATGGCAATTCTGCGGCAGACGAGCCTGCGGACACTGCCGTTACAACGACTTCCGCCCCGGAGGAAACAACGACTTCCGCCCCGGAGGAAACAACGACGTCCGCACCTCAGGCAGATCCGACAGAGGAGCCCGTGACCGTGACCGAGGAGCATACAGCAACTGCGGAAACATCCAACACTGAGGAGAGTGGAACCACAGCAGAGCAAGCGACCCAGGAAGTGATCGCGACAACTCCCGGTGACGAGAGCAGCACACCTCCCGAGGAATCCGCTCCGTCCGATTCCACCTCGATCAATATACCGGAGATGGAGGGTGAACAGCCGCAGGATTACGGCGACTACTGGAATGATAACTACCAGACGGAATCCCCGGTTATGATGATAATGATCATCATCGGCGTTGCAGTGCTGATCGCCGGCGGCGCAGTTGTAGGATACCTGATCTACAGAAAGAAGAAGTTCTATTAATTCACACGGAAATTAAAAACACAATTCGGAGGGAAGCATGGATAAGGTCGGCAGCAGAAACAACCGAAGCTTTATGGATATACTGACTTCGATATTTAAGAACGTCTGGGTAAGGCGCGGCGTTGCAGTGGCATGTTGGGGTTACACCGGTCTTTTGATGTGGCTCGCCTGGCTGAATTATGCCTACTTCCTTGAATATGAGAATCCGACTTCCTTGTTTGTGCTGTATGTGTTCATCAATGTTGCCGCACTCGGGCTGATGATTTACACAAGACGACAGGTCATCACCCAGGTCAACATAATGATCATGCCGCCTATCCTGTTTCTGTCGTTTCTTCTGGCGTTCGGCAACTGGTATATGCTGATTCCGCCGATCTGCGTCATTGTCGTGATGTTCTTCGTGTGCCGCGCTAACGAAACGCTCAAGACCGTGCTGGGTACGATGTATCTGCTCATGTTCGTCGTGGGCGCAGCGGCCTACATCACCATGACGCTGCTTATGGGCAGGCTTTCCCTTACCGGCGTTGATCTACAGCTCCGGGATACGAATTACGAGGTGCTCTCCTCCGATGAGAACTACCGTATCGTGAGATACGTTGACAAGCCCAACGGCGAGCGCCGCACCGCAAGCTACTACGTCGAGGATACCACTAAGGACGTCAAGATCCCGTTTGGTTCCGGAAAGCGCGTGCTGGGCTGCGGCTGGGTGCTTACCACGAAATACTCCGGCAGGGAGGACAGCCCGGTTTCCTGGCAGATGACCACGATTGACGGCGAGCGCGTCGAGGCTCTCAATGTTGAGGGCACGATAAAGGAGAATCCGTACCTTGCTGTGGAGATCTCCGCAACGGCGGAATCCGAGGAATCCAGCCGGACAGTGAGCACATACTACGGCAGCGAAAGCGAGAATGACGGCACGGCAGAGGTCGAGCCGGCGACTGTTGAACAGTAAAAGGAGCCTGGATTTGGAAAGAGTTCTCAACCTGGCAGGGAAAAATTCAAGCGAGATATTCCAGCTTCGCTACCCGTTTTCACTGCTGACCTTCTGCGACTATGACCTGTCGTATTTTGCCGAGAATGCAGTCGCCGTATGCGATGAAGCGCTGCATTCCGGGGAGCTGGATACTGACCGGGTGACGGACCTGCGCAATTCCCTCAGGAACATGCATGTCTATATCGAGCACAACCTGCGCACTGTCTATGACAAGATAGTGCTGGACTGCTGGATAGACTACATATGCCGCCGGGATAACATCGGCACCTCTGGTCTGTGGAACCGATTCATCGACTGCAAGACTCCCTTTGAGAAGTCAGTATTCGTGCGGCTGTGCGAATACCGCTACAACAAGGGCATAAACGAATGGCTGAACCTTGTCCGGGTGCAGGATTATGCAAAGAACAAGGTTTATTTTCTGTTTTCTAAGGAACTTTCCGGCGTGGAGGAAGCAAGCGCCCGGAGAAATTACTTCGACCTGATGTTCAGCGTTACCGCCCGGGAGCTTGGCTGCCGTCTGGAGGATCTGGGCGTCACGCAGGTGTTTTCTGCCGGGAGAGCTCCATCTGCGCCTTTTATGTATCCAAGTATTTCCAAGGATATTGTTAAGAATCTGCTGTCGGATTTTGACTATTCCGATGACTATTCCGACATAGGGTCATATGAGGCGCTGTCCGACCAGATTGCGATGGATGCCTTCTCCCACATGAAATCCGGGCTTCAGCAGGAGCTGAGCAGCTACAACATGTCGCGCCCGGCGATGGAGAATGCCCCCGGGAAGATATACATGCCCTGCGGACTGAAGGCGGCGGTGGATCTTGAGATAGACGCCCTGCTGGAAAGCGGCGGCTGGCTGGCGCGGTGCAAGCGCTGCGGAAGGTACTACGTCAAGGACAGCGAATACACCGAGGATTACTGCTCCCTTCCCGGAAAGGGCAGGACCTGCCTGGAGATCTACGAAGCGGAGCACCCACGCACTCGCGTGACTCCCGAGATGGAGCGCGAATGCCGTGAGATAATGGACGAAATGTACGACCGAGTGACGACCGGGACTCTCAGCCTGAAGGAATACGAGGGCTGGCGGCTGTATCTTGAGGCAATGAAGGGGAAGGTCAACAACGGCGAGATCCAGCCGGACGACCTTAACGCGTTCATCGCGTATTCCCGTTCCATGGACATTTCCCGGAGCAATCCGGTGGTGGAAGTGCGCAAGCCCGAGCCGGAGCATCACGAGCGCGTCGTCAAGCCGTTCGTTCCGGAGCGAATCAGCCGCAGCGATATCGGGAAGCTCCCGGAGCCGGAGGAGGAGCCGGTCGCAGTCCAGGAGCCGCCTCAGCGCCGCGAGGGATTTTTCACCTCCCCCAGCGTGGAGCGGCAGAAATCCCAGGGCAGGGCGGTGTCGCATATTATACGGGCGGATCGTCCCAGGGTAGAGCCGCAGCCGTATCAAATGCCGCTGAGCGAGAATCCGCCGGAGCGTGGGTTCTCCACGTTCAGCGAACGCCCGGAGCCTGCGCGCCGGGAAGTGGCGGAATCCGCACCGGAGCGCGGATTCTCCGCATTCAGCGAACGCCCGGGGACTGCGCGCCGGGAGGTGGTAGAATCCGCACCGGAACAGGGATTCACCCCGTTTGAAGCGACTGCTGAAACAATTGAGGAGCCGGTAAAGGAGCCAGTCGTGGAATCCACGCCCGAGCCTGTGCCGGAAGCTCCTAAGCCTGTGCCGGAAGATCCTAAGCCTGCGCCGAGAGTTATCCGGAAGAACGCGGCGGCGATCTCCGCATACGGCAGGATGGCAGGCGCCGCTGTCCATGCTGATTCTGCGTTTGAGGCGGTTTCGCGCCCCGAGCCGGTGGAGCCGGCGCCGGAACCTGCCGCAGAACCCGTGAAGGAGGAAGCTGCGCAGCCCGGGGATCCGTTCTGGGAGATCGGGTCAATATTCGATGTGTTGGAGCAGTCCGAGAACGACATGAGCAGGGAGCAGCACCGCGCTGAGCCAGCGACGGAACCAGCACCGGAGCCGGAGCAGATTCCCGAGCATGAGCCGGATAATCCCGAGCCGAAGCCTGCCGCGAAGAAGCGCAGATCCACGGCAAAACCTCATCAGGAGCCGCAGGAGGTGCCATCCGGTATCTGGACCGAGGATCGGCATTTATATGACGATCAGCCCACAACTACCCATGAGGAGCTGAATATGCTCAAGGATAAAAAGCGCCGTTCCAGCAAGACCCAGCGCCTGTTTGACGCGATAATGAAGGAGCCGGACGACAACCCCAATTTCCGGAAGAGGTAATTTAGCTAATTACATGAGATTACTTACTTAATTATAACATTAGGCGTTAAAATAAGTGATTTTTTTGTAGGATTGGTGAAAAACGTGCGATGTAATCGTTTGAAGTTTGTGTAATCTTACAATTGAAAAAAGAGCCGTAATGTTATAAAATATATATATGGATCAGCATAGCCTGTCTATGCTTGTCTAGAATTTTATGGAGGATTTTTATCATGAAGATTACAAAGATTCTTGGTGCTGCTTCTGCAGCAGTTGTAAGCGCAGCAGTTCTCGCTGCTTCCGCAAGCGCTTATGAAGCATTCCTGATGTACGCTTCTTCTGACTGGTCTGTTCAGTCTATGGACGCTACTACTGAAAACGCTCATACAGCTGATGTTACAGGCGACGGTACATATACTGTTTCTATAAGCGGCTTTGAGTTTGAGGATGAGGAAACCGCTGAGATGGTTCCCGCTACCGGCACAGGCGCTACAGTATTCTGCGTAGATATCGATGGTCTTGCTAACGCTCTTGGCTGCGGCAAGGACGCTGAGGGTTATGACGCTCTTGAAACAGCTGCTGACAAGATGGCTTTAGCTCAGGCTGCTGGTCTGAAGATCTCTGACGTTGTTATCACTGCTACAAACCTTGATGGCACTTCCACTGACGTTGCTGTTGACGAGAGCAAGCTCTACTACGGCGATATCGAGGGCAACGGAAAGATCAGACTTGAGATCTACAACGCATACGGCGACACCTCTAAGGACGCTCCTATCGACGCTGCTGGTTTCTCTTTTGATGACTCTCTGTCCGTAACCTTCACCGTTTCCGGCACTGGTATTGGCGCTGCTGCTGATGATACTGCTTCTGACGCTACAACTGGCGAAGCTGCTGATAACACAGCAACAACCACAACTCCTGACAAGGGTTCTCCTGACACAGGCGTTGAGGGTATCGCAGCTGTTGCTGGCGTAGCTGTTCTGGCTGCTGGCGCTGTTCTCGTTTCCAAGAAGAGAAAGTAATTAACAGTTGATCATATCAACAACAAGCGGCACTGCTTTGGCAGTGCCGTTTTTGCTTTGTACTGCGATTCGCTGTTTATGGGGTGGACTTTTTGGCTGGCTTATGATATGATATAAGTCAGGGAAGCGCTGAATAAAGCAAAATCGACCGTTCAAACGAGCGAAATCACGGGTCTAATTTTGTTAAGCAGCCGTCCCCGGGAAAGGGTGAAGAGTATGGACATGAAACTTATTGGCAGGTTCCTTTCGGAATTGAGAAAGAGCCACGTTATGACTCAGGAGCAGCTTGGAGAACGCCTTGGCGTGACAGGAAAGACTATCTCACGGTGGGAAACGGGGAATTACCTCCCTCCGGTGGACATGCTTCTGGAGCTCAGCCGAATGTACGATCTCAGCATAAATGAGCTGCTGACGGGAAGGAAGCTAACCGCCGAGGAAGGCCACGAAGCTGCGGAGAAGAACCTCTGCGCAGCCCTGGAGAGCGCATTCTCCGCAAAGGAGCGCCTGGAGTATTTCAAGAAAAAGTGGAAACGTGAGCATATTGCGGAAATTGTGGTTATCGCTGTGCTGTGTGTTTTGATTTTCGTGGCAGGCTGGTATTTCAAGCACCTGTACACGTCCCTGATCATCGCGGTGATATCGCCTGTCTGGTGCGTCGTCAGATACAACAGAATGATGGCTTACGCGGAGCGGCATGCGTTCACTGGAAAATAAAGCAGTGGAATAATTCCCTGCCGTGAAAAGATACAAAAAGCCCTTGACAACACGGGCGTATTGGTGTAAAATATAATCAGTGAAGGACCGGTGCTAAGTCCGGCTTCCGGAAAGGAAATCTTATGGCTGAAAATGATATAGCGTTCGACGAGAATGAAGGCACAGTAACGCTGACTGATGAGTCCGGCGACATCGCTGTGTTCCACTTTTTTGAAGAAACATATATTCCGCTGGACGATGAGGACGGTGTGACAACCGAATTCGAGTGCATTTCCAGCATGGAATACAAGGGCGCGGTTTATTACGCGCTGCTCCCCAAGTCCGAGGACGAGGAGGAGCCGGACGAGTTCGTTGTGCTCAAGGGCGAAGAAAATGACGACGAGCTGCTTCTTAGCTCCATCGACGACGAGGCGGAGAACCAGAAGATCGGCGAGCTTTTCTTGAAGGCTCTGTTCTCTCTCGAGGACATGTCTGAGGACGATGGTGAAATCTTACAGTAATAGCCGGGCTGTTTCTGTAGATACTATTGATGTTGGCTTACTGCCTTGTTCGTGTGGGTATACTGTTTATAATCCGAACATGTTGTAAAAGGGACTTCGACTCTGGCGGCGGATTGCAGACCTCCCGTACTGCGGAAGATAGGGAGCGTGAAACCCTCAGGCGATTTTACCCACCCTGCTGATTAGCGGGTTTTATTAGGTATATCTACGGCAAGGCGGTTTGACTGATAACAAAGACCGGGCGGTTTTTCCGTCCGGTTTTAGTTTTATGGCATAAAAAATCAGGGGCTGCAATGCAGTCCCTGATAATTGATTTCAGCAGATCAGACCCTTACCTTGACTATCTTGGTGTAGTCGCTGTAAACCTTTTTGCCGTTCACAGTGGTGTAGGAGCGAACCTTGAAGTAGTAGGTCTTTCCCTTTGTCAGACCGGATTTGGAGCAGGAAAGAGTAGTAGGCTTTGCGACGGTGGAGATCTTCGTGTACTTACCTTTAGAGGAAGTAGCCATGTAAACTTCGTATCCGGAAGCGCCGTTGGACTTGCCCCATGTGATCTTGGCAGCGCCAGCCTTTACCTTCTTGGCGTTGATGGTTGCAGGAGCCGGAGCGGCCGCTTTGACAGAAGACACGCTGCTGTAGCTGGAGATGACCTGCTTGCCGTCGGAGCTTACATAGGAAGCGACCTTGTAGTAGTAAGTCTTGCCCTTGGTCAGACCCTTATCGGTGTAGGTGGTGCCGGTGGAGGAACCTACCTTCTTATAGGTGCCGTTCTTGGAGGTGGAGCGGTAGATGTTGTAGCCGGTCACGTTGTAGCAAGCCTTCCAGGAGATATCAGCGGAAGTTGTGGTCTTGGAAGCTGCCTTTACGTTTGTCGGAGCGGCAGGCTTAACGGAGATCTGAGCTGTCTTGGTTACGCCGGAAACCGCGGTAACGGTAAGGGTAGTGATACCAGTGGAGCGAGCCACCAGCTTGCCCTCGGGAGTTACAGTTGCGACCGCAGGGTTGGAGCTTGTTACGAGGTAAGCGTCCTTGAAGTCACCGTTAGTGGTGATGTTGAGCACCTTGGAGGCGCCTACGTCAACGGTGGTGTCGCCTGTGAGGTTGATAGAGGTAGGAGCCTGGTAGGACTTTACCTTGGAAGCGTAGTAGTTAGCCCAGCTGGATACATACTTTGCAGGATAGTATACGACAGCGGAGTTGGAAGTGTTGGAGAACTCGTTGAATCCGTAGTTCTCGCCGCCGAAAACAATGCTCTCGAGGTTAGGGCAGTTGTTGAAAGTTCTTGCCTTAATGATCTGAACGGACGGGGAAATGAATGCAGTACGCAGGGAACCGCAGCTTGCAAATGCTTCCTCGTTGATGGTCTTTACCTTGTTGGGAACGAAGATCGTGGTGAGGGATGAGCAGTTGTAGAATGCCAGCTGACCGATGGTCTTCAGCTCGGAAGAGAGGGTCACGGAAGAGAGTTTCAGGCAGTTGCTGAATGCGCTGTTGCCGAGGGTCTTGACGGAGCTGGGAAGGTAGATGGAAGTAATGGATTCGCAGCCGTCAAAAGCGTTGTCGCAGATCTCGGTGGTGTATGTAGGGATAGTCACTGTGGAAAGTGCCTTGTCGCCTGCAAAAATACGCATGGGGAGCTTGGTCATTCTGCAGTTGAGCGTTGCGCTGATGAGGGCTGTGCAGTCGGTGAACGCACTGTCGCCGATCTCAGTTACGGAGTTGGGGATAGTGATCCCGACGAGGGATTTGCAGCTTGCAAAAGCGTCCTTGCCGATCTTGTTGAGAGTATCGGGAAGCGTTACCTTCTCAAGCGCGGAATAGGACTTGCACACGCTGTCAGCCAGTTCAGTGATACCGTTTGAGAACGTGATGGAAGTGATCCTGTCCTTGAAGTTGTTGGTGCAGAGAGCGGTGACCTTGTAAACCTTGGTGTTGCCGATCTTTGCAGGGACTGTGACAGACGTATCGGTGCCAATGTAGCCTGTGATATTCGCGCCGTTGGCTTCGATATCATAGGTCCATTCGCCGTCTGCAACTGCGCCGGCTCTCTCAACGCAGAACGTTGCGGAAAGCGCGAGCGCGAAAATGAGCGCCAGCATGAAACTGATCACTCTCTGGGACTTTTTTAAAACCATGATAAAACCTCCTAGAAAATTGAAAATAATTACCCTAAGACACATTAATTATATCATGATTCCGCCGTTTTTTCAAGGGTTTTTCACCCATTCTTCCCGGGGGACACTTATATTGTACATATTTCATAATTTCGCCAGAATGATTTTTGGCACAATATCTAAAGTGTGCGGTGCAGTAAAAAAGAGAAGCGGAATTGTCAGAAAACACGTCCCCGGGTGGTTTTATTAAGTGAAAGGCGAAGTTATTCGCAGAAAGGTGGGAATTATATGGTACTGATCACTCAGGACGTGATAAGCGCACTGTTCGACGAACATGCCGACATGGTGTACAGGATTGCCCTGAACATAGTGAAAAACCGCGAGGAGGCGCAGGATATCGTCATGGACACCTTTACCGCGCTGATAAGGCAGGAATGCTTCAACAACAGCGCCCATGCAAAGGCGTGGCTGATAAGGGCGGCGGAGAACAAATCCCTGAACGTGCTGAAATCTGGAAGGATAAAGCGGAATGTTCCGCTGGACGAAGTGCTTGAGAACACTCTGTGTACGCCAGCAGGCTCCCGGGAGTACGAGGTGCTCGACCTGGTAATGCGCCTGCCGGAGAAGATACGCACCACGGTGTACATGTTCTACTACGAGGACATGCCGGCGGCGGATATTGCAGGGATTCTCGGGATAAGTGAGAATACTGTATACAAGCGGCTGGAGCGCGGTCGCTCGATGCTGAAGATAGATCTGGAGGGGGACGCAATATGAACAGAAATGATTTCAGATCAGCGTATGATAAGATAGTCCTTCCGGAGGACGTCAGGGCGGAGATGAAGAAAAAGCTCCTGGAACAGGTGTCCGAAAGGGACAGCGCTTCCGGCGGTGCGGAAAACGGCGGCTCCGGTCAGGCAAGGGAGATTCGGCTTCAGCCGAGAAAGCGCAGTGCCGGACGTATTGTGGCGGTCGCAGGCTCCGCTGCGGCGGTGGTGATCGCGGTGGGCGCCGGTATCTGGTTCAGCCGTGGTAATATTGTGGAGCAGCCTGGTACAACGATATCCTCCACCACGGAAACCCAGGAAACAACAGAGGAAAGCACAGCAGCAGAGAACAATACCACTGCGGCAAACGGAGAGCTGTTCTGGCATGACGCAGGGATAACGTCCGCGGATTATACCGCCCCTGACGCAGAATGCAACGGGATAACGGCAAACTATATTCTTCGATCACACTATATATACGCGGTGATCCCTGGGGAGAGCGACTATTCAAGACAGCTGTACCGGGAACTCGCTGCTAAATATGGCGATGAGGAATACGCACGCAGCAAGATACTGGAAATGCCTATGGCGGACACCCTACAGATGGAGAGCGCATATGAAAGCAACACCGGACTAGCGCTCAGCCTTACCGGTTCCGGAATGAAGCTGACTATCAGCGTATCCACCCGGGAGGATGAATTCCTGCCGCTGGTGAACGATAAAGGTGAATACCTTGAGTGGACGGGGGAATACGACAGCTGGGCAACGGTGCACGGCGGTTACGATTTCATCGGATCAGAGAAAATCAAAATGGGCGTTTGCGGACGCGGCGGCAGATTCCTGGCGCAGTATTCGCTGGTGAACGAGGGCGTAACCGAATACTTCCGGCTGTACAGCGACGGACTTACCCGGGAGCAGTTCGTGCAGTGCCTGGCGGCGGTTTCACCTCTGGAGCCGGGCGACCACATGGGGAATTACTCCCCGGACGGCTCCTACGACGGGAATTACATTAACGCCACGGAATACGAAAAGGACGGCAGCACCATGCCCGGCAGCTACGTCCAGGCGACGGAATGGGGCGACCTCACGCTGAATCAGCTGACCTGGACGGCTTCGGAGCTGAATGCTTCATGCTACAACGTGCAGGCGTATGTTGACCAGACGGAGATCGACGAGGGTAAATACTCGTTTGATGAACTGAGCCAGCTTACCGGAATAGGGGTTCTCAGCGACCCCGAAAGCCTGCTCGGACAGGCGAACGGTCTGGGTTACTGCGCGGCGTACGATGGGATAAGCAGCGGTAAGTTCGACAGCGATCATGGCGTAACTCCCGGGCTGCTTCCGGAGGACGACCCAGCGCAGTACGCCGAGGCGCAGCAGTATCTTTCCCTCAGCGAGGACGAATCCGAGTACTACTACACCACCGACAGGACGGACTACTTCAAGGACAAAAAGCGCACGGGGGTACGGTATTCCATTTCGGGCGGAACTCCCTACGTTTGGACCATGATCACGGTAACGGACGACATGAGAATGCTGGACGATTTCAACTACATCTTCGGCAGACTTACGGCAGAGCAAAGCGAGAATTTCAGCAGCGCTGGTAAAACGGTATACGCCGGGCACGGTCAGATCTGCGGACGCGACATATACATGGGCGGATTCCAGTCCGGGGACAGCTATGTGGTGGTCACGGCGTCCAACACCGGGCTGCGTGAATTCGCGAGAATACTCGCGGCGCTCTGCGAGGACAATGTTTTGCCGGAGCCGCTGAAAACTGTGGAATACCCCGAGCCGAGCTATACTCTTAGCGGTAACCTCACCGGGACTTACTCCACGGGGTACTTCTTCCTGAATGCCCTGAGAATGAGTGAGCCCCCGGAAGATTCCGGCGACACTAAGGGCTACAGCGAAAGGGCGGAAATACTGGCGGACTACGCAAAGCTTGCGGAACAGGTGCACCTCCACAGCGATCTGGAGCTTCTGACGGAAAAGGGCTGGACGCTGGATACCGGGGGTTCCGTGAAAATGGATTTCTCCTCCGACGGGGAGCCGCAGAGCGTGTCGATTGATTACACCTTCGGCATCAGCAGCAGGCTGATAGTCACGGTCGGCAGCAACTATGCATATGATCCTATCAGGGTAAGGCTGCCCTCCGGAAAGGTGATGTACGCCTCCGGGTCAGGGTGCGAATCCGGACTGAACAGCTACGAAAAGACGGTTCTCGGCGAGGATACGCAGGATTACTTCCAGATGGCGATCTGCGGCAGGCTCGAGAGCGGCATTCCGTATTATATCGTGGACCTGTACTACTCGGACGGCAATGGCAGGAATACTCCGGCGCTCAGGATAGAGTGCGAGAACGTGACCGAGGAAGAGGTCATGGATATCCTTGCGGTGCTGGTCTACGGTATCGACAGAATGCCGTAAATACGAAAAAGGGGCTGTGTTTTCACAGCCCCTTTGGTGTATCCCGGGGATATCAGAGAACTCCCAGCTGTTCCAGGAGTATTTTCACGCCGATGAGGATAAGGATAATGACCCCGGTGATCTCCGCGCCGGTCTTGTATTTTGTGCCGAATATGCCGCCGATCTTCACTCCGCCGCAGGAGATAACGAAGGTGGTGGCACCGATTATCAGCACGGAACAGACGGTGTTGAGCAGCTGAGTCCCGGCGAACAGCTGCACCGGAACGCAGGCGAAGGTTATTCCGACAGCGAGGGCGTCAATGCTGGCGGCCAGCGCAAGCAGGAACATGGTTTTCACGTCCATCTTATTGGTTTCCTTCTCCTCTTCCTTGGAGAGGGCTTCGCGGAGTAGGTTTCCGCCGATGAGCACGAGAAGTCCGAAAGCCACCCAGCCGGAAACCGCGTTGATGAAGCTTTCAAACGTGGAGCCGAGCAGGTATCCTATCATAGGCATAAGCGCCTGGAATCCGCCGAACCACGCTCCGCAGATCAGCATGTGCCGCGGTCTGACATCGCCCATTGCCAGCCCCTTACAGACTGACACTGCGAATGCGTCCATCGAAAGTCAGACAGCAAGAAGAAGCAGTTCTACAAGTCCCATAAATTTATCCGTCCTTTTCTGCCGGCATAAAAAAGAGCAGGCGTCATGCCTGCTCACTGTTTTCATGGAACATAATGAGAGAGCACATACTATGCCGCTGCCGGCTGTGATGTATGTGAGTCTTGTCAATCAAGATATGCCAGACGTCATGCGTCAGTATGTTGACGTATCGCTGGAACCCAGCCGACTACTCCCTCAATGTTATTTTATGTTAACATATTATCGTCGTTTTGTCAAGTAACTTTTTCGATTTTTGTCGATTTCGTCGTTTTCGATAAAAAATATTCCAATACCCCTTGACAAAGTGGGACTTGTGTGGTAGAATAACGATGTACATAAAAAGCACATAAACCGTTGAGCAGGAGTAGTAGGGTCTGCCGATGCGCTTCAGAGAGCCGTGCATATGGTGTGAGCGCGGTGCGTAAGCTTTCCTGAATGGACCTGCGAGGGCAAACTGAAATGCCGGTGTTGTTTCCGGGCGGAGCAATAAAAGCTTCCGTCGCTGCACAATATTCCAGGCAGAGTAGGGGCGACGTGGCTGCACGTTACAGCAGGAGCGTTTTGCCGAAAGGCAGTGCGCAGGCGAGAGCGTCCGAAAGGGCGAATTTGGGTGGTATCGCAGGTAATCCTGTCCCATGTTATGGGGCGGGCTTTTTTATTTTCCGGATACTTCCACAGGACAAAAGGAGAACCATCATGAAAAAGACACGTTTTGCAAAGCTTATCGGCGCTGCTATGGCGCTGACCCTGGCGCTTACCGGATGCGCTTCCGGCAACAACTCCGACAGCGCTGCGGATTCCAGCTCCTCTGCTGATTCCGCGAACACCTCCGTTTCTGCTGATGCAAAAAAGATCGGCGTGCTCCAGTACGCTGCGCACCCCTCCCTGGATAACTGCTACGAGGGTATCAGACAGGGTCTGGTAGAGGCTTACGGCGAGGACGGCGTTGTCATTGACCTCCAGAACGGTCAGGGCGACGGCGCTGCGTGCGACTCCATAGCTGCAAATTTTGTTTCCAAGGGCTATGACATGATCTATGCCATAGCTACTCCGGCGGCTCTTTCCGCTTATTCCGCGGCAAGCAAGTCCGATATCCCCATGGTGTTCTGCGCTGTTTCCGACCCCGTGGCTGCTGGTCTGACAGAGAGCCTTGACGCAGGTATCGAGAACTGCAACGGTACCTCCGACATTCTGGATTTCTCCGCTCAGGTTGAGCTTATCCAGGCTATCCAGCCGGACGTAAAGAAGATCGGCGTGCTTTACACCAACACCGAAGCTAACTCCCTGTCCCAGCTGAAGTCCTTCAAGGCTGTATGCGAGGGCAAGGGTATTGAGGTCGTTGAATCCGGCGTGAACAGCGCTGCTGATATCCCCCAGGCTGCCACTACTCTGGCTTCCCAGGTGGACTGCATCAACAACTTCACCGACAACAACGTTGTAAACAACCTCTCCGTCGTACTGGAGAAGGCTGATGCGGCTGGTATCCCGGTTTACGGCTCCGAGGTCGAGCAGGTAAAGAACGGCTGCCTGGCTTCCATCAGCATCGATTACATCGCGCTCGGCAAGAAAACTGCTGAGATGGGCGTTGAGATCCTCAACGGCACAGACCCCAAGACCATGGCAGTAGGTACTATCTCCGAGGGCACTCCTGTTATCAACAGCGAAGTAATGGAGAAGTTCGGATTCACAGTACCCGAGAATTACGCAAATGCTGAGATGGTAACGACAAACTCCGACGCTGAGGCAGCGTGATCACGGAGTGATTTCACCGGCGGTTCAGGAAAGGGAAAGAAATGACACTGGTTATAAACATTCTGCTTGACATTCTAAACGAGGGATTTATGTATGCGCTCCTCGCGATGGGAATGTATATCACTTACAGCATTCTGGACTTTCCGGATCTGTCGGTTGACGGCACATTTCCGCTGGGCGCTGTGCTCAGCGGCGTGCTTATCCTGAAGGGCGTGGATCCCTGGCTCAGCCTGGTGATCTCCTTCGTTGCAGGTATGGCGGCAGGCGTTCTCACCGGACTCATGCACGTCAAGCTGCACATAACTCCGCTCCTGTGCGGAATCATCATGTACACCGCGATGCTTTCCGTCAACCTTGTGATTCTCAAGGCTGGAACTGACGGCGGCGCCGTGGCTTCGTTCTTCACCAAGGACACTATCTTCAATTCCGGCGTGGCTTCATATATTCCGAAGAGCGTTGGCGGATTCTACATCAGAACGGCTATAATCTCCCTGGTCATCGTCATCGTGTGCAAGATCCTGCTTGATCTGTATCTCAGGACCAAGCACGGACTTCTCCTCCGGGCGACGGGTGCGAACGACAAATACACCGTTATGCTCGGTAAGGACCCCGGCACCATCAAGATATTCGGTCTTGCTCTCGGCAACGGATTCGCGGCGCTTGCAGGTTCAGTTATTGCGCAGAATAAAGGTTCTGCCGACCAGCAGATGGGCGTCGGAATGGTGGTCCTCGGACTGGCTTCCGTCATCATCGGACTAAGCCTGTTCAAGCGCGTGAAGTTCATGAAGGGCACCACTATGGTTATCCTCGGAAGCCTGGTGTACAAGGCAGCGTACCAGATCGTGCTTTCCCTGGGACTTCCCACGGATTACAACAACCTGATGAAGGCGCTGATATTCCTTATTGCGCTGGTGCTCGGCGGCGGAGAGCTGAAGAAGCTCATCGCGGCGCTTGGCAGAAAGCCGGAGCCGGCAGATTCCAAGAGCAGGCTGGCGCTCAGCAGTATCACGAAGATATTCAATCGCGGCACGGTGGACGAAAACAAGCTGTTTGACAACTTCACCCTGGATGTGAAAGACGGCGACTTCATCTCCGTGGTAGGCTCCAACGGAAGTGGCAAGACCACTATGCTGAACGTGGTCTGCGGCGGTGTTGAGCCGGATTCCGGCGCAGTGGTGTTCAACGGAAAGAACATCGTCATGATGAAGGAATTCCAGCGTGCAAGACGGATAGGACGCGTGCTCCAGGATCCCAAGATGGGAACCTGCGGCAGCCTGACGATACTCGAGAATCTGGCGCTTGCCGATAATAAAAACAACTCCTATGGACTGACGCCGGCGGTGAATAACAGCCGCGTGGAGTACTACAAGGAGCTGCTCAGCAGCTGCGGCATGGGACTTGAGAACCGCATGGGAGTCCTCGCAGGTTCGCTTTCCGGCGGACAGCGGCAGGCTCTGGCGCTGATAATCGCCACGATGTCCGACATCGACCTGCTGATACTTGACGAGCACACGGCGGCTTTGGATCCGAAATCCTCGGAAACGCTCATGCGGATCACCGACAAGGTGGTAAAGGAGAAGCACCTGACCACCCTCATGGTGACACACAACCTGCGCTTTGCGGTAGAATACGGCTCCAGGTTGATTATGATGCACGGCGGAAAGGCTGTCATGGATATTGACGGCGAGCAGAAGAAGGATCTAGTCGTGGACGATATCCTCGGCAAGTTCAATGAGATAAGCATTGAATGCGGAAATTAAAATCCAGGGGCGGTGAACACCGCCCCTGAATTGTGAGTACAGAGCTTATTAACGGGGTTTTGAGAGCAGAGGTAACAATGGAAAAGACGGAGATACTAAAGCGATATTTCGGGCACAGCGAATTCCGCCCCGGGCAGGGGGAGGTCATCGACCACATACTTTCCGGGCAGGACTGCTTGGGAGTAATGCCCACCGGCGCCGGGAAATCCATGTGTTACCAGATACCGGCGCTCATGCTTGGCGGAACCACCATCGTCATTTCTCCGCTTATCTCCCTTATGAAGGACCAGGTGGAGGGACTACAGCAGTCCGGCGTGAGCGCGGCGTGCATTAACAGCTCGCTGTCCACTGCGGAGTATTTCAGTGTGCTGGACAGGGCGTCCGCCGGGGAATACAGCATAATCTATGTGGCGCCGGAGCGGCTCTCCACGGAGAACTTCCTTGAGATGTGCAGGAATATCACGATACCCCTTGTCGCAGTTGACGAGGCGCACTGCGTGTCCCACTGGGGGCAGGATTTCCGCCCCAGTTACCTGAAAATAGCGGAATTCGTGCAGTCACTCCCGAAGCGCCCGGTGCTGGCGGCGTTCACCGCCACCGCGACGGATATCGTCAAGCGCGACATCGTGAAGATACTGGGATTGTTCCAGCCCTTCGCCGTCACCACGGGATTTGACCGCGCCAATCTGTATTTCGAGGTCAGACCCACCGAGCAGAAGCACAAGGACGGCGTGCTTCTGGGGATAGTCCGGGAGCTCAACGGCAGGAGCGGAATCGTCTACTGCTCCACCCGGAAGAACGTCAAGGCGGTATGCGCATTCCTGCGGCTGAACGGAGTGAACGCCCGGTGCTATCACGCGGGACTTCCGGACGAGGAGCGCCGCTCCGCCCAGGAGGATTTCATCTACGACCGGTGCAGCGTGATGGTGGCTACCAACGCATTCGGCATGGGGATCGACAAATCCGACGTGGCGCTGGTGGTGCACTACAATATGCCGAAGGACCTGGAGAGTTACTACCAGGAAGCCGGCAGGGCAGGGCGCGACGGAGGACCTGCGCGGTGTATCCTGCTGTACAGCAAGGGCGATGTGCGCACCGCGGAGTTCCTCATCGACCACGGTCACGAGGATTCCGAGCTTGACCCGGAGGAGGTGGAGGAAATCCGCCGCCGGGACCGCGAGCGCCTTAAACAGATGACGTTCTATTCCACTACCACGCGGTGCCTGCGCCACTTTATACTGAGCTATTTCGGTGAGGAATCAAGCCTGCACTGCGGACACTGCGGCAACTGCGACGCGGAGATGGACACGCTGGATATCACTGTGGAAGCGCAGAAGGTGCTCTCCTGTATATTCCGGTTGAAGCAGCGCGGCAGGAGCGGCGGAAAGATACTCATTTCCGGGATACTCTGCGGCAGCGAGAGCGACAAGATAATTGAGAACGGCTACGACACGCTTTCCACCTACGGCATAATGAAGGAATACACCCAGAACTACGTCCGGGAACTTATCGACCATCTGGAGGAGCAGGGCTTCATCTCCACGGAGCAGGAATTCCACACGCTGGAGCTTACTCCGGCGGCGGACGAGTTGGTGCGCTCCCGGAGGACTCTGCTGATGAAGCGCCCGAAGCGCGCGGCGGCAGCCCAGGCTCCGGCGGTATTCCAGGGCGATGGCGCGCAGGAGGATCACGCACTCATGGAGCGCCTGAGGGAACTGCGCAAGAAGGAGGCAACTATACTCGGCGTGCCGGCGTATGTTGTCTTTACCGATGCATCGCTGCGCGAGATGAGCGTGAAGAAGCCGCGCTCCCTCCCGGAATTCCTGAATATATCCGGAGTGGGCAGCAGGAAAGCGGAGCGTTACGGCAGGGAGTTCATCGCGGTGATCGAAAAATACGTTTCCGAAACTACATAAAAACAGCCCGGAATATTTCCGGGCTGTACCTGTATTACTTTGTGAGCTTCTCAGCAGTATCCGCGATCTGCTCCGGGGTAAGTCCGTTTGCCCTGAGCACTTCGCCTGCGTCGTACCTGTCGAGGAACTCCTTCTTCAGACCGAGGTTAGACACCTTCATGTCGGAATCTCCGTAGAAGCGCGCGATCTTCTCGCCGAAGCCGCCGTCCAGGATTCCGTCCTCCAGGGTGATCACAGCCTTGTGATCTGCCTTGAGGGATTCCAGCAGCTGGCCGTCGATTCCCGTGATGTAAACGGGGTTGATGACCGTGGGCTTTACGCCGGTGCGCTTTTCGATCTCTTCCGCAGCCTGCATTCCCATGCCAAAGAAGGTGCCAAGCGCGATTATTGCGACATCGCTGCCCTTCTGGCAGACCTCATACTTGTTGAGATCGCCGTAGTCCTTAGCAGGCTTCTCGCCGTGAATAACCCCCCCGGGAACGCGGATAGCTACCGGGTGCTCGCGCTGCTCGGTGCTCCAGTCCAGCATTGCGATGTATTCCTCATAGGTGGTCGGCGCGAGGTATACCAGGTTCGGGATATTGGACATCATCGGGATATCGAAAATGCCCAGGTGAGTTACGTCGTTCATGCCCCAGACGGAAGCCGCGAAGGTCAGTATCGTCACGGGATTGTTGTTTATGCACAGATCCTGCTGAAGCTGGTCGTAGGTGCGCTGGATAAAGCTGCTGTAAACGCCGTAAACCGGCTTTCCGCCGTTAGCCGCGATTCCGGAAGCCATTGCGACTGCGTGCTCCTCGGCAATGCCGACGTCGATGAATCTGCCGGGGTACCTCATGCGGCGGTCCTTTGTGAATCCGAACACCGTGGGCGTGCCGGACGTGATCGCGCACACCGACGTATCCCTGTCCATCTTCTCCATGAGGTACTTCGCGGTGAGGTCGCCGTAATCCTCTCCGCCGCCCTGGAATTTGGTTTCGCCGGATTCGATGTCGAACGGCATGTGCCAGTGCCAGCTTTCCTTGTCCTTTACCGCCGGCGCGTAGCCGCGTCCCTTTTCGGTGACGATGTGAACAACTACCGGCTTTGTGGAGTCCTTGACCTGGCGGAATGCAGCGATGAGCTGGTCGATGTCGTTGCCGTCCTTTACGAAGACGTAATCCAGGTTCATTGCGCGGAAGAGGTTGCATTCAGCCTTTCCGTCGGATTCGCGCAGGAGCTTCAGGTTTTCGTAAAGTCCGCCGTGGTTCTCGGCGATGGACATTCCGTTGTCGTTCACAACGATGATGAGATTGCTGCCGAGCTCGCTGGCAAAATCCAGACCCTCGAGGGCTTCGCCGCCGGAGAGGGAGCCGTCGCCGATGATCGCGATCACATTGCCCTTTCCGCCGTTGAGGTCACGACCCTTTGCGAGTCCGCAGGCAAGGCTGACGGAGGTGGAAGTGTGCCCGATAGTGAAGTGATCGTGGGGACTTTCATGCTGGCAGGAGTATCCGGTCACATCGTCGTACTTGCTCTCGTCCAGGAAGGCTTCCTTTCTGCCGGTGAGCATTTTGTGGCAGTAGCTCTGGTGGGATACGTCGAACACCATCTTGTCCGCCGGGGAATCGAAAACGTAGTGCAGTGCGATGACCGCCTCTGCCATGCCGAGGTTAGGACCGCAGTGTCCTCCGTGGATACTAAGCTTTTTAATAAGTGCAGTGCGCATTTCAGCGGCGAGCGCTCTCATCTCGTTGGAGGAGAGCTTCTTCACGTCCGCAGGGGAGTTGATCTTTTCAAGATACATTTGAGTTACCTCCATTTTTTATTTTATGAATAGTATTTTAGCACTTAGAGTATACTCCAAGTCAATAGCTGCGCAGAAATTTTCACATAATTTTCATAAATCGCCGGATTCCCGGAAATCTGTATTGCAATGCATGGAATTTTGTGATATAATCAATATAAGCAAGCATTAAACTCAGGCAAAGGAGAATCGGCATGGAGAACATATTCAGCGGAGTATGGCCGGAATGGAAAGCGGAAAAGATGATAGGCCGCGGTTCCTTCGGCGCCGTGTACAGCGCAGTCCGGAATGAATCCGGGGTGCAGACGCGGTCTGCTATAAAGGTGGTCAGCATACCCTCTGACGACAGCGGCGCCGGTGATATGGAAGGGCTGACTTCCTCCGAAACCACTGTCTACCTCCAGAATATGGTCAACGACTTCATCGGCGAGATAAAGGTGATGGAATCCTTCAAGGGAATGCAGAACATCGTCAGCATTGAGGATTTCAAGGTCGTAAAGAAAACTGACGGCGTGGGCTGGCGTATCTACATCAGAATGGAGCTTCTCACGCCGTTCAATCAGTACGTCAGCAGCCACCCTCTTACCGAGGGGGATATAATCCGCCTGGGCACTGAGATATGCACCGCGCTGGAATACTGCCAGTCGCGTGACCTGATACACCGCGATATAAAGCCGGAGAACATATTCGTGAACGATTTCGGCTGCTTCAAGCTGGGGGATTTCGGAATAGCGCGCAAGCTGGAGAGCATGACCTCCGGAATGTCCCAGAAGGGCACCATGAGCTACATGGCGCCGGAGGTCGCGCACGGAGTGCGCTACGACCAGAGAGTGGATATCTGCTCCCTGGGGCTGGTGCTGTACCGGCTGCTGAACAACGGCTGTCCTCCTTTCATGACCGACCGCACACAGCTGCTCAGTCCGGAGATGCGCACCAAATCAAGGGAGCAGCGCCTGGGCGGAGTTCCCCTGCCGGAGCCGGCGAACGGCTCTCCGGCGCTGAAAGCCGTGGTAATGCGCGCCTGCGCGTACGACCCAGCCGACAGATTCCCGGACGCGGCTGCAATGAAGAGCGCCCTCCAGGCGGTACGCGGCGGAAAATTCGGGGAATCCGTTTCCACAGTCTCGGCGGAACCCACGGGAACCAGGACAGCGCATTCGCCCCGGAATACGGATTCCGCTTCGGTCACCGGGAGCGGCCCGGCGAAGGGCGACGGGAAGCTTCCGGGGAACAGGGCGTCCCGGGTGCGCGGAGTGCTCGTTTCGCTGCTGAGCGCGGTCGTCGTGGCGGCGGTGGTCTTGGCGGTAGTACTGCTCAACCGACCGTATCCGCACAGATTTGACGGGATGATCGCGCAGGGGTCAGAGGAATCCACCAGTTCCGCGGAGGGAAGCTTCCCGGACGAAACGGAGAGCCAGACTGCGACCAGTGCCCCGGAAACCAGCGCAGCCACCACTCCGGAAACATCATCGTCAACTCAGCCGCAGGAGGAATCCTCCGAGGCGGACACATCATCTGATAATCCGTATCCCGGTGGGATCGGGAACCAGCTGAGCAAACTGCTGGAGGACGTGGATTACGATGATTACCTGCACTATGTTATGGAAGACCTGGATATCCTGCGGTATTATGGCGATGAATACTATGAGTATGTGGGTCAGAATTGCAACAGTAGTGTTATGGTGGAGGAAGACTGGCCGGAAAAGGGCAGGAATTTCACACTGAAACTGAGCAATTATACGACAAGCACTTATCCATATGGCACGTCCACGGATCTGACTGTGCTGGAATACTTGACCAATACAAAGCACATGACTGAGTTCGTGGCGAAGTATAACCAGATCAACGACATATCCCAGCTTGTGGACAACGGATATGACAATCTGACGACTCTTGACCTTTCCTACAACAAGATAACGGATTTCAGCCAGCTCCAGTACCTGACCCAGCTTCAGTACCTCAATGTAAGCAACAATCCTATTAAGGATATTGACGGATTAGAGTTTCTGAAAAATCTGGAGTATCTGGATCTGTCAGGAATCGAGATCCATTCCTATGATGATCTTCAGCTGTATCTGACAGAACTGCCGAATCTAAATACGCTTATTGTGGAGAAATTGCATATGTCAGAGGAGGACGAGGAGCGGCTGCGTCAGGATTTCGAAGGCAAAGATGTTTCTATAAGAATGTAAGCATGAGCTGACATACAAAAAGGGCGGATCGTCTGATCCGCCCTTCGTGTATTGTTCCGCTTATTCCTCAGTACCGCGCTTCGCCATCTCGGTGTTGTATTGCAGCTGGGTTATCTCGCCCTTGGAAAGCAGCTCGCTCAGCTGATCGTCGGTGTAGCTGTACAGCTCTCTGGAGCTTATCTTCTCAGAGGAGGTGTCGGTGCTCTCGGAAAGCAGCTGTGCTTCCGCAGTCTGCTCTTCGGTGCCGGATTCCTCGGCGGAAAGATACTGCTGCGCCTCGTCGCTCAGTTCAACGGTGTCGAACTTCCTGGTTTGTACTGTCTGGGATTTGGCGGCGGTGGAATTCTCGGCTGTCTGCGCCTGCTTTACGGAGTCCGTGCCGGTGAGCTTTGCGCCGGCTGCGGTGTTGGTATTGAGATTGCTTGCGTCAAGTGTGATGGTCATGGTGTTTCTCCTTTGTGGGGCGGAGTTCTGTCCGCTTCTGATTACATGATATCATCGTGACCATGTTTTGTCAATTTAATTGGATGTATTTGCAGGTCGATCCGGAGATTTCATCGCGCGGTCACTGTCCTGTCACAGTTCCACAAATGCGGCGGAACAGCCGCCGATAACTGTGGAGTTCTCCTTCACTTCGGCACTGCCGATAGAATATACCAGCCTGCCAACGATATCCGGGACTACAGCTTCCTGCGCGGACGGATTGATGATAACGGCGATGGACTGCGTCCCGGCAGTGCGCTTGTATACCAGCGGATATCCGTCGGAAATGAACTCGATCTTTCCGTTGCTCTGAAGTGCCGGATTCGCCATTCTCACCGCGATAAGGCGCTTCACCTCGCTGCGCAGGGAGTTCTCGTCCGCGGACTGGCTCGCAGCGTCCGGGCGATCGTGGGAGGGATCCTGGGGGATATACAGCATATCCGGGCGCGCGGAGGAGAATCCGGCATTCAGCCCGGAATCCCACTGCATGGGCGAACGGGATCCGGTCCTGCCGAATCCGCCCTCGACGGAGGTCAGTCCCTCAACGTAGCGCATCCCGATCTCGTCGCCGTAGTAGATGAACGGCGCGCCGGGCATTGATAGCAGGAACGCGAACGCAACGCGCAGCTCCTCCGGGTCAAGGCTGCGTGCGAGTCTGTCCATGTCGTGGTTTCCGGAGGGAATGCAGATGAGTCCCCTGCCATTTGTCTTTGCGTAGTTCGCCTTGTACGCTTCGATGAACTCCTTTGCAGAGCCGTTGCCGCGCTTGGAGAAATACGGTTCTGCACAGCGGAACAGGTCGTTGTAGTGGGAGGGTCCGAAGTGCAGCAGGAAATCCATGTGGAAGCCGCCGATGAGGGATTTATCCGGCTCGCCCCATTCGCTCACCATGGCGGCGTGTGGGAATTCCCGGTCGAGGAACTCGCGTATATCCTGCCACAGTGCGATGGTGCCCTTTCCGTCCTCGTCGTGCTTCACTAGAGAGCCTGCCATATCAACGCGGAATCCGTCGCAGCCGGCGGAGAGCCAGAACCGCATGATATCCTTGAGAGCTTCCCGTGTAGCCATCGGACCGGGGGCGTCCATCGGCTGCTGCCAGTCGCGGTCGGGCTTGTAGAATCCGTAGTTCAGCGCCGGCTGGTGGGAGAAGAAATTCACCGCGCAGGATCCGTCCCGGTCGGATATTCCACGGATACAGCCCATGCCCTGGGGTTCCTCCCAGATGCTGTTCGTCCAGACGTAGCGGTCGGTGTATTCATTCCGCTCCGCCTTCATGGATTCCCGGAACCACTCGTGGGTCACGGCGGTGTGACCGGGTACCAGGTCGAGAATAACGTGCATTCCGCGGCGGTGCGCCTCGCTGAATAATCTCACCATATCCTCGTTGGTGCCGTAGCGCGGCGCGATGGTGTAGTAGTCCTCAACGTCGTATCCGGCGTCGCCGAAGGGGGATTTGAAGCAGGGGTTTATCCAGATGGCGGTGCAGCCCAGTTCTTTAATGTAGTCCAGCTTTTCGGTGATTCCGTTCAGGTCGCCGATACCGTCGGCGTTGGTGTCGTTGAAGCTCTGGGGGTATATTTCGTAGAATACGGCGTTGTCGAGCCATTCCGGGCGTTCTTTCGTGTTGGTCATTTGGGGTATTACCTCCTGATAATTATTCTGCGGTTGTCCGCAAGGTGATTATATCACAGGCTGAAAACGATTTCAAGGGGTTTTGAAAAAATATTTACGAAACATGTAACCAAAGTTGTTTTGTATTTGTCATATTATTGAAGGTAAAATAAATCTTGTGATACAGAAAAAGGGTTGGTGCAATATGAAAAAGAGAAAGCTGTTCTGCGAGATATCCCCGGTATGCTACAGAATATCACTACAGAAGGAATACCTGCTCCGGGACCTGCACGACAGGTTCAGCGGCGAGAAGTTCGCCCGGGAGATAAACACGCTGCCGCTGCCGGAGGTGGTGAAAAGCCACACGTCGCCAATACTGCGCCGGCTGGAGGGCGTGGACATGGAATTACAGCGCAACAAGGCATACAACCTGCGGCTTGCCTGTGCGAAAATCAACGGTATCACGCTGCGCCCCGGGGAAACATTCTCGTTCTGGCGCCTGGTAGGCAAGCCGGGAGAGAAGCAGGGCTACCGCGATGGACTTGTGATAAGCGCCGGGAAGCTCGGTAAGGGTATCGGCGGCGGATTGTGCCAGCTTGCCAACCTTATCCACTGGCTGATTCTGAACAGTCCGCTGACGGTAACAGAACTTGTGCACCATTCCGACGCGCTGTTCCCGGATTCCGGGCGGAGGGTGCCCTTCGGGACGGGCACCAGCGTATTCTACAAGAACGTGGATTACCGCTTCATGAACACCACCGACTGCACCGTGCAGCTTCTGGTCTGGGTGGACGACAAGGAGCTCTTCGGCGAACTGAGGGCGGAGCGCGGATTCCCCTACATATACCGCATAACCGAGGAAAACCAGGGCTACATCGAGGAGGACGGCGTATTCTACCGGGTCAGCCGGGTGTACCGCGTAACGCTGGACCGCGACCGCCGGGTAATGCGCCGGGAGCTGGTCCTGGATAATCATTCCGGGGTGATGTACGACTACTCGCTGATCCCCAGGGATCAGATAATCACCCCGGGGCTCAGAAGGCTCACGTGATTCTTTGGAATTCCGGCGCTGTGCTGAAATGCTCTGCAATTGTTTTTTGTGATTTTTGCAAAAAGTATTGCAATTTCTGATGAAATGTTGTATAATATCCTATGTAATCCTTTACATAGGACTTCTAGGGACACGATTAATTAAGTGGAGAGTATCCCTAAACAATAAGATAAGGAGCATATCATGAAGCACAGAAAGTTACTTAGTTTATTCCTGGCAGCGGCTATGGCGGTCAGCATGTCCGGATGTTCAGGCAACGGCAACGGTTCCGGAGAATCCGGGGACAGCAACGTTTCCTCCGGCGCGTCAGGCGAGGATTCCGGCGTCGTTGAAATGCCCACCAGCTCACGGGTTTCCGAGAACGGATGGAAGTTCGGACAGGTCGCGATGGGCGGCGGCGGATTTGTTTCCGGCGTGTTCGCCACCAGCCAGGACGGGCTTTACTACGCGAGAACTGACGTAGGCGGCGCTTACCGCTACAATAAGGACACCCAGCTGTGGGAGTCCATGTCCTATGGCGTCAGCGAGGAGGACCAGGGATTCCTGGGTATCGCGGCGCTGGCGTTCGGCGAAAAGGATCCCAACCGCGTTTACATGCTGGCAGGAACCAGCTACCTCAGCGGCGGCAGGACTGCGCTGTTCGTTTCCGACGATTATGGCGTGACCTTCAGACGTACCGAGCTTTCGGATTTCCGCGTTGACGGCAACGGCATGGGCAGAGGCAACGGCGAGCGTCTTGCAGTGGATCCCAAGAACAGCGACATCGTTTACGCAGGATTCATGAGCAGCGGCGGAATGATCAAATCCACCGATGGCGGTCAGACCTACACCACACTTGACCTCGGCACAGATACTACTACCAGCAACAGCAACGGAATCTGCAGTATAATCATCGACCCGAACTCCGGCGATGAGAACAGCTGCTCCACTATCTACGCGGCAATTTCGCGCAAGGGCGATTACAATATCTATAAGTCCACCGACGCCGGCACTACATGGACGCCCGTTGAGGAGGCTCCCCAGGGACTTATGGTACAGCGCATGAAGTACAACGGCGACGGCAAGATCGTCATTACCTATGCAGACGCGGAGGGTCCCTGGAACAACAACCGTTCCTCCGGCGGAATCCGTATGCTGAACATGGCTGACGACACGTTCACTGATATCACTCCCAAGAAGCAGGCTTATGGCGATGTTGTGATCGACCCGAACGATCCCAACAGAATGGCAGCCTGCACCGAGAATATCTACGTTGCACAGCCTACCGGCGCGTTCGGCGATGAGTTCTACACCACCACCGACGGCGGTCAGACCTGGACTCTGCTCAACGACACCATGACGTTCAACGCGAACGGCGTTGACTGGCTCTCCACCACTTCCATGCACTGGTGCAGCTCCATGGCGATCGACCCGAACAACACCGACAGGATCATGGTAGTTTCCGGTAACGGAATCTACGCCTGCGACAACATCTGGGACGCAGCTCCGGAGTTCTACTTCTTCGCAAAGGGAGTTGAGGAAACAGTTCCGTATGAGCTGGTCAGCATTCCCGGTGGCGAGCTTGTTACCGCCACCGCAGACTATGACGGATTCTCCCAGCCCAGCGCCGAGGTTTACGGCAAGGTGCACAACAGCACCGCCGGATCCATGACCGGAATTGCAGTTGCGGCAGCCAATACCGACGTGTGGGTAAAGTGCGGCGGTGACGACAAGACCAACGGATTCTGGTACACCCTTGACCGCGGCGAAACCTGGAACCAGGCGAAGAAATCCCCGCTGAGCACAGGACCTGCCTACGGCGGCTCTGTTGCGGTATCCGCTGACGGCAGCACATTCTACTGGGCTCCCTCCAACGGCGGATATGTATTCTGGAGCGACGACCAGGGCAAGAGCTGGAACCAGGCAGAGGGCGCAATGAACGCTCAGCGTATTATCGCGGACCAGGTAAATCCCGAGTATGTATATGCGGCAAGCGGAAGCTCCTTCTATTACAGCAGCGACCGCGGCAAGACATTCACTGCCAACAAGGAACTGTCCGTATTCACCACCACGCGTCCGGTTGCAGTACCCGGCGTTGAGGGCAAGATCTACTACCCGGCAATGGGACTTCAGGTTTCCACCGACCACGGCGAAACCTTCACGAGAATAAACACCGTATCCAACTGCCAGATGGTAGGCGTAGGCAAGGGCAAGACTGACGATTCACCCTGCACGCTGTTCATCTGGGGTCAGCCCACCTCCGACGATCCTGTGGGACTCTACTGGTCCGAGGACGAGGGTGCGACATGGAAGCGCATAAACGACGACAACCACCAGTTCGGCGGCACCGGCAACGGTAAGTTCGTTTATGGCGACATGAACAAGTACGGAAGAGTTTATATGAGTTCCCTTGGACTTGGTGTAGTATACGGCGATCTGGTCGAGGCTGAATAAGACTCAGGGAGGGCGTAAGCCCTCCCTTCAGACTGTCGATAAAGGCGCATCTGCGTCTGTCACCGCATTATTCGCTTCGCGAAAAACGCTGCATAGCGGCAGGCAAAAAAGCCTAGCCGTCATGTGGGTTCCTAGCATCTGCACCTTTCTCGGCAGCCTGGGATAGAAACTTTTTCGACAAGCATAGGGGAGGGCGTGTGCCCTCCCTTTTTATTGTGTGTTATCTTCTCCACGCGGAACGTATTGTCATCTTGTCGTAGGTGTCCCGGACGCTGATTATTTTCAGCAGGACTGCGGAAAATACAGCGGCGCAGCCGAGCACGACCGCATATCCTGGTCTGATAAGGATTATTGCGCCAAGTGCGCAGGAATAGGTCAGGATAAGTCTGTAGAAATGCGGATTCACCTTGAAAACGAAGGTGAACAGCAGGTAGGTCAGCGCCAGAATAAGCACCGGTCGGAAATCCGGGGCGAGTCCGAGCAGCGCACCAAAAGATACCGCAATGCCCTTTCCGCCGTTGAATTTGTGCCATATTGGGAATATGTGCCCGATCACCGGAGCCGCCATTACCGGGATAAGTCCCAGCGATTTACCGCTGAGCCTGATGAACAGGAACACCGGCAGGAATCCCTTGAGCAGGTCAAATATGAGCGTCAGCGCTCCGCACCAGAATCCGCCGTAGGTGTAGGCGTTGTATGTCCCAGGATTCTTGTCCGGCGTATCTGTGGTGACGTCCCTGCCACAGAACAGATCAGAAAAATACCGCGCGAAAAGAAGCCCTCCGGACATGTAGCCGAATATCGTAAAAATAATGGTTTTCAGCATAGTTCGCTCCTTTCCAGAGAATATACCTGTCCTATTATTCTTACTCTTATTCTACAATATATTATGTTTTTCCGCAAAGGACAAATACCACATTTTGTCCAACAAATATGAGATATTGTACACATGTCCGAAAAGTCGGGAAAATTGAGAATAAAAAAACGGCACTGCCGTAGTGCCGTTTTTTGTGTGGATAGTCAGATCACTTTTCGTGACCTTCAACATCGATGATGTTAAGATCCGAGCGGATATTCTTGAAGTACTTTTCGGCGGTGATTATCGTCACGATGTTGAGGATTCCGTCGCTGAGGAGGGAGATCCCCAGGAAAGTCATGAGCAGCTCTCCGGGGTCAAACATCAGCACGAATCCGAGGATACCCGTGAGTATCGCGAGGGCGACTATCAGCCACCATCTCTTGTAGCCCAGCCTTCTGGACTGGATCGCAGTCTGGAGCTTGGAGGCTCCGTCAGCGAGCATGTAGATTCCGGCGGAAAGGCTGATTATAGACATGGCGCTGCCGGGGTGCGTCAGGAAGATTATGCCGAGGGCGATTAGCATGATTCCGAAAGCGAGATCCGCCCTGAGCGCTATCCTGAACGGATTGCCGGAGAAATACGCGAACAGCCTTGAGCAGCCGAATACCAGCACGGCAATACCGAGGACGATCCCGATGACTTCAGCGAAGAATCCCGGAATGATGATCAGCAGGATCCCGAGCGCACACATGAGCGCGGAAATAACAAGACCGCTGTTTTTTGCAGCTTTTGCAATTGAACGCATATTAAAGACCTCTTTTCTTTTTTCTTTAGTATAGCACAATTATTTTCGCAAATCCACGGTCAAAAATCCGGCTTTGTGTGAAATTGACACATTCCGCCCCTTTTTGTATAATAATATCGCCAGCCGGTCATTCCGCGGTCATCTTAAATAACGGTGGGCACCGGAAATCTGACAGATAACATACCGAAAACAAAGAATCCCGGTACGGATCGCGTACCGGGACAGCTGTCTGGTGACCCATCCGGGACTCGAACCCGGGACACCTTGATTAAAAGTCAACGTAAAATATCACTTGTAAATGGCTTTGTTATGCGAATTACGCTTCCTCTTTGACACCCCCTTTGACACCCATCGCCAAGAAATTGTTGAGCTTTTCCATGCTCTTGTTCTGGTGTTCTGCGTCTAGGTGAGTGTATATGTCCATTGTCACTTTTATGTCTGAATGCCCTGCCTGCTGCTTGGCTGTGAGAACATCAACGCCTGCAAGGTACATGTTCGTGATGAAAGTGTGCCGCAGCCAGTGAGCTGTGATCCTGGGAATCACAAACGGAATATCTTCCGGGTCAAATCGTGTCTTTGGGCGGTGCTTGACTGACTCGTCAATATCTGGGTGTTTTTTGTGATATTCTTTCTGGTAGGTCACATTGTGCTCGAAATCTCCGTAACGGACATTCAGTTCCAGGAGGTAGCTTTCCCACATCTTACGCCAGGCGGTTTCAGTCATTGGTTTTCCTGTCACGGCAGGGCACACCAGGAACGTTGTCCTGGGCTGTTCCCGGAGGAAATTTACCAGTCTGTCCGGAATATACACCGTTCGCATAGCAGCGTCAGTTTTCCCACAGTTCTTCGTTGTGGGCTTGCCACCGCTCATCTCGACCGCCTTGTTCACGGTGATGGTCTTTGCATTGAGGTCTATGTCCTGCCAGGTCAGCGCGAGCAGCTCGCTGCGGCGCAGCCCTGCGCACATCATTATCATGGCTGCAAGCTGTGCCCGGTGTGGAGTATTGTATATCCATTCCTGCTGTTCGGCAGTCAGGGCAAGGCGCTTTTCCGGCTCTCTCTGAGCTTTAGGGAGCTTCACACGGGCAAAGGGGTTATATTCTATTACCCGGTTATCAACTGCCATGTCGAGGATTTCCCGGGCGATATCGCGAGTGATTTTCAGCGTGCGTTCCGAGTAATACTTGCCGCTCTGGTTCTTCTCCAGCGACATATCTATCAGCAGGCTCTGCAAATCCATGGCGCGAAGTTTTGTTACCTTGACGTTCTCCAGATCTGCGAGCTTGCCTGCGTATATTTCACAGGACGTGTACCAGCTGGGGGACGCTTCTGTTTTCTTGACTTTGAGCCAGTTGTTCCGCCAATATCCAAATGTATCATTTTCCGCCATCAGGTCGATTCCCTTGCCGAGCCGGGCTTTGGCTTCGATGATCTTCTGCTGTAGCTCGGCGTTGGTTTCGGCATAGATGTACTTATATTTTTTCTTCCCGTCAGCTCCGATGCCGAGATATACACGGGACTGCACTCTCCCATCCTTCCGGGACGTGTTTTTCATTCTTGCCATGTTATCCTCCTTGACTTTTCAAGGACAACATGCTATAATAAAGCTTGTAGGTGGCTTTGCTTATGGCATGTTGTCACTTTTCCGCTCCTTCCGTGTTCCAGCACGGGAGGAGCTTTTTTATTTTGTGGTGTATGTATGAGCCGGGATCGTGATGGTCACTGCTTCCGGTTTGCGCGCTATGAGCATTCCGACGGTCATTGCCAGAACCGCCAGAATCACTGCATTAAATCGAATTTTTTCTTTGCGATTCATGATTGATTATTTTCTTTCTATGTAGCCACCCTTAATCAGGGCGGCTTTTTTTCTGTTCTATCCAGGGCTTGAAAGCTTCAAACACCTGGCGCTCAAGCGGTGATGTCAGAAATTTCCCTCGAGTACGGAGCACCTGCATGCGTTCCGCGCGGTACCCGGCAGCCTGGTTGGAGATCTCGCAGATCCGAGCGATGTCCACCGGGTCATAAATCTCCAGTCCCCAGAGCACGCACGCCGGAGCAAGGAGCCGCGCCGCGAATTCGTCCGCCTGGGTCTCCGCAGGTTCTCGCCTGTCCGAAGCTGTCCGAAAATGTCCGGATTTGTCCGGGCTGAGTTCATGACCGAGCAGGATATGCCCGAGCTCATGGGCGATGGTGAACCGTACGCGCTCACGGCTTTCAGCGTCGTTGTAGACTATCTGCCAGTTTCCGGCGCTGTCAACCAGGGTGCACCCGGATTCTCCGGGCTTTAAATAATGTGCGTTGCTGTCCTTTACGACTTTCACGTTGCAGGCTCCTGCGATTTTCAGCACCTTTATCGGCAATTCTGCCGCGCCAGTCCTGATAAGGCAGCGCCAGGACGCGTCTCTGGCGTCTTTGTAGAGTTTGTATGCATTTGTGATAATTCTCACCTCCACAGGTATTGTACCCTGTGGAGGTCGAATTATAGGGAATTATCAGAGGTCGTTGTCCGGGTTCTGCGTTTCGTCCGGAGCTTCGTCCAGGCGCTTGCGCTCTCCTGGGGTGACCTCGACGTATTCCGCGCCGTGGTCGTCTGCGCTCCGGGCATGTTTTAGGCGGATATCTGGTTTCTGGTACCGCTCAGTATCGCCGACCATTCGCGCGGTCTGCATGATATAGTCCTGCCCGTCCTCGTTCACGTTCCGGTAGATCGTGAGGAGTTCCTGCTCGTCTGCGTTCGGGAGTTTGAGCGGGGGATTATTGAATAGGGCTTTGTTTGCGACTTCGGCTTTCCCTAAAAGATAGTCCATATCGACATTAAAATAATCGGCAATAGCTTCAAGCATTTCAAGCCCCGGTTCTCTTTCACCGCGCTCATACATATTCACGCTACTTTTTGATGTGTGAAGATAATCGGCAAGCTGTTGTTGAGATAGGTTTCTTGATTTGCGAAGTTCCTTGAATTTATCAGAAAACTTTGACATTTCATTCTCCTTTGTGTTTTTCTTTATTATACACGTTAAGTGCACAAAAATCAACTGTCAATGTGCACAAAAAGTGTGCAGCCGATTTGTAATAGAATTGTTCGATTACTAGTTGACAAACGAGCACAAATAGTGTACAATAATACCAGAGCACAAATGGTGCTCAAGGAGGTGAATACAAGTGTCATTTGGAGAAAAGTTGAGAGAACTCCGTGGAGATAAGTCACAGGAGGTTATGGCACAGGAAGTAGGCGTAACAAAGTCCGCTTGGGCAATGTATGAGCGTAATGAAAGAGTGCCTCGTGATGAAGTGAAAGTACGTATCGCTAACCACTTTCATAGAACGGTTCAGGAGATTTTTTTTGAGCCCAAAGAGCACATATAGTGCTTGACAATATCTAAAGCCAACGAAAGGGGGTGAGAGAGGTGGAAACGGTATCAGCGGAGTTAATATCGGTAATCAGAGTAAGAAGCACCGCAGGGGACGGAACAGAAAACGACCCCATAAGAGAGGTCGTTGACTATTTTTTGCCTGACGGCACACGGATAGCGCACGAGGATAGCTTTAAGCCTTTTTGATGGCTTCTGCTTCCTCTAAAGTGAGTTCGGAAATGATATAAGTGTAGCATGCCTTGATAAAACGTTTCATATCCTTCACGTCAAATTCTGGGTGTTTCCTTACATAATGCGTTTCGTCATTGCCAAGCCAAGCAGATTTTTCGGCAAGTGTCTTGATTTTAGAACTATCAATATAGGTCTTTATGCAAGGCGCGAGAAGCATAGACTTTATTTCGCTCTCTTTGTCAGGATTAAAATGTATCGCATAATCCTTGATTAGAAATTCTAAGGACTTTCGGTATCCCATTCCTGCAATGTGGTTCAAAGACATGGTTTCAGCCTGCTTTGACTGGTTGTAAATTTCGACAAATGAAGGCGACAATGTTTCTAAGCGGTCGTCAAATTCTTCCGGAATGTATTTTTCTGGCTCTGATGAAATCAACCTAGTTGTTTTAAACTCATTCGGAATTTGGTAGTTCAAATCAATTTCATACGTTGTTATGAAGCATGATTGGCAGCCACTGCAAAAGTTTAATATGGTGGCGTAAATACTTTTTTCATGATTGTAAGCGACGACATGCAAATCCTTTGCAACTATATGTGCGTGGCATATTGGGCATTTTTCATCTTGTGTAAAAACGAGACGCATTGTATCCTCGTTTAAAATATTGTTGCACTCACGATTGACTTTCACTTTAATCACTCCTTTTAGAGAAGTATACCACAAAAACAAGTAAATGTCAAATTCAAGAAAGGAGGCGAGCACCATGTTTAGAAACAGAACAGAGGACGGCAGAAACAACATCGTCGGCGTAAAGATCGCGCAGATCCGCAAGAATCTCCGGATATCCCAGCACGAGCTTGCTGACCGGCTCCAGATCAACGGGCTGGATATCGACAAGAACGCAGTCCAGCGCATGGAATCCGGGCAGAGATTTATCACGGATATCGAGATTGTCGCTCTGGCGAAGGTCCTGGGCGTGACCATCGAGGAACTTATAAGGAGGTGACCCATATGATACGAACGCCACCGCGAACGCCTTGCACCTGGGACAAGATCCCGGTAACGTTTAACGCTGACTATGCAGCTCTGCTGCTCAACGTCAGCCGCCGGACAGTCCTTTACTGGTGCCGCATGGGGGATATCCCGGCAAGGAAAATCGGAAAGTACTGGACGTTTGACAAGGACGTTATCAGAAGCTGGATGAGTGGGACGGAGGTGCAGACATGAAGATAACCGCAAACGAGGCGAGGGATAAGGTCAACAAGCGCATTGAATCCATCAATGGACTTATTGCTGACAAGCAGGAATCACCGGAATACCGTCCAGGCAACGAGGTAGTTTACTACTACATGGCTGACGGTATGCGTGATATTCTTGATGATCTCGGTGTACTGACAGATGAGGATATAGTTTCATTGGGGAGAAACATCTGGGACGCTCAGAACCTTCGTGGCAAGATCAAGCTGATCGGACAGAGGTGCGAAGAATGAAGATACTCAAGCCAACAATCACCGCCGCGTTCTTCGCCGGACTCCTGGGCATGTTCCTGGCGATCGCCGCCCTGGAGAGCGGCAGACTTGACGGCGCTACATACTGGGTGCTCATATCAGCCTGCGCGGTGCTGAGCGGCGGTGCTATCCTGGGAGCGATGGCAGCGTACAAGTACGAAGAAAGGAGGACAAGCCGTGCCGTACAACAAAGCGACGATAGACAAGGCAGACAGTGACCCGGTGAACTGCGGCACCTGCGCCTACAAGAACGACTGCCCGGCAGAACATACATACACGGAATGCAGCCGGGAAAGCGGATATCCGCTGTGGGCTTCGAGCAGATTGAAGTCTAACTGGGCAAAGAAAAAGAAAAACCGCTCCTGAACGGCAATTCGGGAAGCGGCAAAGAAAAAATATCACATGCTCATTATATCATGAGCGAAAGGAAAAGTCAAGTGAAAGAAGAATACAGAAGTAGGGTGTACACAGACCGCCCTGCTTACGCTGATCTCCCGGCGCCGGACAAGTTCCAGGCGATCATGGGAATAATCGCGACGCGGCTCAAGCAGCACCCGAACGCTATATGCAGCTACTCCGGCGGATCGGACAGCGACATCATGCTCGACCTTATCGAGCGCACTCGGGAAGCGTTCCACCTTCCGCCGGTCAAGTACGCATTTTTCAACACCGGGCTTGAGATGGCGGCGACGAAGGACCACGTCAAGGCGACCGCCGAGAAGTACGGCGTAGAGATTACTACATACCGCCCGAAGGTCGGGATCGTCAACGCGGTCCGCAAGAACGGAGTACCGTTCGTATCGAAGATCATGTCCGCCGGGCTATCAGAATGGCAGAAGAAAGGCGTTCCGCTGTCCATAGCCGAGGAGTACGAACAGGCGGAGGACAAGGCAGCCAAGCGCAAGGAGCTTAAAGAGCGCTACCCGAAGTGCGAAAGCGTTATTAATTTCCTCTGTTGCTGTAATTCAGCCGGAGAACCTCGCCCGAATATACAGCTTGTAATCAACAGCTCCAAGTACATGCGAGATTTCATCGGCGAGTATCCGCCGGATTTCAGAATCAGCGCAAAGTGCTGCGACTGCTGCAAGAAGGATGTTGCGCACGCCGTTCAGAAAGATTTTGACATGATAATCACCGGCGAGCGCCGAGACGAGGGCGGCATGAGGTCAGTTCCGCGAAAGGACTGCACGACGATGTGCTTCACAGAAACAAGTTCCGGGCAGTACCGCCTGCGCCCGCTGTACTACGTCAGCGACGCGGACAAGGCTTGGTACAAGGAAAAGTACGGCGTGCGGTATTCCGACGCTTATGAGGTGTACGGGCTTACCAGGACAGGCTGCTGCGGGTGCCCAATATCTTACAAGGCAGTCGCCGACCTGGAGAAAATCAAGCCGTATGAGCCGAATGTAGTCAAGGCTGCCTGGAACATCTTCGGGGACAGCTACAGATACCGCGAACAGTACAACGAATACAAGAAGAAGCGTATGGAAGCCGAGAAAAACGGCGGACAGATGTTCTTTGATGATATGGAGGATAAATCATGATCATAGCCGAAGATCTCACCCCGGAGGAGCGCGAAAAGCTCACGGCGGATATCATGAAGGAAATAACCACGGGCAAGGAGAAGATAACATGAACGAATACAGAATACAGTCCATGAAGCTGCTGAATTTCTGTGGAATTCAGTCGCTTGAGATAAAGCCGGACGGCGCTGATCTCACGATATACGGCGACAACGCCACAGGCAAGACTACCATCGCGAACGCGTTCGCGTGGCTGTTCACCGGGAAGAATGCCGCCGGCACAGCAGATTTCGACCCTGCACCGCTGGACGGAACCAACGCCAAGATACATAACCTTGAAACTTCTGTCGCAGCGAAATTCACGAACGGCGCCGAGTACCGCCGTGTGCTGACCGAGGTCTGGACGAAGAAGCGCGGAGAAGTCACGGCGCAGCTCACAGGGACGAAAACATCATATTACAAGGACGACGTTCCCCTCAAGGAAAAGGAATTCAATGCCGAAATCGAAACGCTTTTCGGCGGCGCGGAGCAGTTCCGCATGCTTACGGCGGTCGGGTATTTCCCGGCGGTCATGGACTGGAAAGCACGCCGGAAACTTCTGCTTGACATGTGCGGAGATGTCCGGGACGAGGATGTGATTGCTTCCACACCGGAGATTTCCGAGTTGCCAGGAATGCTGGGCGGTCATACGGTGGACGATTACCTCAAGGTCGCGAAATCCCGGAAAATCACGCTGAAAAAGGAAATCGACACGATCCCGGCGCGTATCACCGAGAACGAGAACGCAGCTTCCGGAGCGCTTACATTAGAAGAAATATTCGCCGCTGAAGCCGAAATTTCCGCGCTGGAACAGCAGGAAAAGGACATCGCCGCGAAAATATCCGCCTACAATACGCCAAGCGCCGCTGATGAGCGCCGGAACGCTCTCAGGCAGGAAATTGAACGCCGCCGCACCGAATATCTCGGTAACTATAATAGGCAGGTCGGCGAGTATAACACACGGCTCTCTGAAAGGATAGAACAGCGTGACGAACTCTTTTCCAAGAGATCGCCGCTGCTGGTGAAGATGTTCAGCCTGCCGCGCCAGATCGAAGAAATGAGGAAGCAGCGCAATAAGCTTCAGGCGGAATGTGCTGAGATCCGCGCCCGGGAATACACCGGCGGCGATACCTGCCCCTGCTGCGGTCAGAAGCTCCCACCTGAACAGATTGAAAAAGCCGTTGCCGAGTTTAATCTGCGCAAATCCGAAGAGCTTTCTGCGATAGCTGCGAAAGCAAAAACGACCTGCCACAAGGATATGATCGCCGCGCTTGAAACGGAGCTTGAAAATATCACTCCACAGGTGAATGACCTCAACTGGAGATTTGACCTGGTCGAAGAAGAGCTTGAAGCCCTCCGGAACAGCAAGCCGGTCAGCGCGTTTGAGCAGACCGCCGAATACGCCGAGATTACCGCCCGGATCGCGGCGATAAAGGACGACGGCGAAATCCAGATACCTGCCGATCTGCTGAACAGCCAGACGGACATCGCGGACAGAATCTCAGCGGCAAAGGAGGAGCTTTACAAGGCTCGGGCGGCTTCGGATATCCGCAAGAGGATTGCGGAGTTGGAAGCGCAGCAGAAGTCCCTTGCAGCGGAATACGCCCAGTGCGAAAAGGGCGAATATCTCTGCGAGCAGTTTATCCGTGCTAAGGTCTCCATGCTTGACGAGCGTATAAATTCCCGGTTCAGGACGCTGAAATTCAAGCTATTCCACGAACAGCAGAACGGCGGCTTGCAGGAGATCTGTAAGGTGCTTATCCCCTGCGAAAGCGGTCTTGTGGAATACGAAAAGGCGAACAGCGCCGCGCGTATCAATGCCGGAATCGAAATAGTGAACGTGCTCGGCGAGTACTTCGGGGTACGGCTCCCGGTGTTCTGCGACAATGCCGAAAGCGTGACAGCGTTCACGCCCTCGGACGGTCAGGCGGTAAGGCTGATAGTCTCGGAGGCGGACAAGGCTCTGAGGTTCGGAGCATGAAGCAGGAGGTCGAAAGGTTCACAGTCCAGGCGGCGCGGTGTTTGCGCTGCGGCGGTATTCTGCTTTCGGAATACGGATTGAAGCACGGTATGGGACACGTCTGCAAGGCTAAGTACGAAGCCGAGCACGCTGCTCCCGACCCGGATCAGATAACATTTTTTGAGGAGGATAAAGATTATGGCAAATCAGCTGGCAACAATTAAGCAGGAGGTTTTCGACATAGTAGAGCGGAAGGTGCACGAATACACCGACCGCGGAGAACTGGTGCTTCCTGCCGGGTATTCCGCCGGGAATGCAATGAAGTCCGCGTGGCTCATTCTCCAGGAAACCACAGACACCAACAAGCGCCCGGTGCTTGAGAACTGCACTAAGCCGAGCATTATTAACGCGCTTCAGTCCATGCTCTACCAGGGGCTGAACCCCGATAAGAAGCAGTGCTACTTCATCGCGTACGGCGACAAGCTTACGCTCCAGAGGTCGTATTTCGGCTCAATGCATGTGGCACGCATGGTAGACCCTGCGATCACCGATATCTGCTATGATGTGGTGTATGAGGGCGACACTTTCGAGATGGAGAAGCGCCGCGGACACACGATCATCGCAACGCACCGCCAGAAACTTGAGAACGTTGACAAGGCGAAGATCATCGCGGCTTACTGCTCCATATTCCGTGGGGACACCGAAGACACAACAGTAATGACGATGGAGGAAATAAAGGCTGCATGGCGTAAGTCCCGTATGAATCCGGTGGACGACCGCGGCAATATCAAGCCGAACAGCACACACGGCCAGCACACAAAGGACATGGCTATAAAGACTGTAGTAAACCGCGCCTGCAAGTACATCATAAACAGTTCGGACGACAGCAGCCTTCTTGCTCAGGCGGTAAGCAGGACGTACGATGACACCCAGACTCGCGCGGACATCGTCGAGGAAGAGATCCAGCAGAACGCATTCAGCACTGATATTGATATCCCCGACGAACCAGCTCCCGAGCCTGCGCCGGAGGAGTCCGCACCTGCTCCTGCGCCTGTTCCGGCTGACGAGGATTTCTAATGGATATCAAGGTTTTAGGCAGCTCCAGCAAGGGCAATTGCTACATAGTTTCCGATGGCACAACAAGGCTTCTGCTGGACTGCGGAGTACCGATAAGGCGGATACTTTCTGGGATAGATTTCAAGCCGGGAAGCGTGGCAGGGTGCCTTGTCACGCACTCCCACGGCGATCACGTTAAATCCGCGCACGAACTAACGTTCCGCGGAATAAAGGTATACGCGAGCACTGGGTGCATAGGTGCCGCGAAGCTTAATGGAGCAACTCCGGTGAAATCAATGAAGATGTTCACACTGGGGACGTTCCGGGTGCTTCCATTCGATATTCAGCATGACGCTCCGGAACCGCTGGGCTTCCTGCTGAAAAGCACGGTCACGGACGAAAAGCTGCTGTATTTCACGGATTCGTATTATCTGAAATACCGCTTCACCGGGATAACGCATATTCTCTGCGAAGCTAACTACGACCCGGAAATCCTGCGGCGTCGCGTGGAATCCGGCGAGGTGCCGGGAATGCTCGCGGAACGCATTATATCCTCGCATATGAGTATCGACCACCTGGAGGATTTCCTCCGGGCGTGCGACCTCTCAAAGCTGCGGAAAATCTGGCTCTGCCATCTCTCGGACGGAAACAGCGACGCGACGGAATTCCGACGGAGGATACAGCGGCTGACCGGCGTAGAAGTGGAAGTCTGCTGATTTGCAGTAAATTGCAGTTCCGCGCGACGGACAATATAAGCGAAAGGAGTGCGTGGAAATGTACAACAAAGTGATAATGATGGGGCGTATCTGCTCTGATCCGGAGCTGAAAACGACCCCGAACGGCGTGAACGTCTGCTCATTCCGGATAGCGGTAGAACGCAGGTTCCAGCAGAAAGGCGAAGAACGCAAGACAGATTTCTTTAATGTGGTCGCGTGGCGCTCCACCGGGGAGCTTGTCAACAAGTACTTTGGCAAGGGTAAGATGATCCTGGTCGAGGGCGAAATGCAGACCCGGCAGTATACGGACAAATCTGGGAATCTGGCTACATGGTATGAGATAGCGGCGGAGCGCGTGAGCTTCACGGGTGAGAAAGCCGAGAAGTCCGTGAACACTGCTCCGGAAGGATCCGTGCCGGCATCGACTCCCACGCCTGCACCGCAGAGCACATCGGCACCGGACTACGGTCCTAATGACGATTATCCGTTTTAAACCAAGGAGGAAAAGATGGCTCGACCGATCAAACCCGGTTTGGAGTACTTTTCTTTGGACGTGGATATTTTTGAGGACGACAAGATCTTCGACCTCCAGAATGAATATGGTCCCTTGGGTGAAGTGATTTATTTGCGCCTGCTGTGTCTTATCTACAAGAACGGTTATTATTACCGCTTCGATAGTCTGGATAAGCTCGCAGGGCTGCTGATCAAGTCCATCGGAAACAGATGGGCAAGGGACAAGAAGGCAGTAAAAGACGTTATCCTTTATTGTGCTAAGTGTAATCTCTTTTCATCAGAGCTTATGCAGAATAACGTGATAACCTCTCGAAGTATTCAGTTGCGATACCTGAAAGCAAAAGAACGTAACCTGCCGAAAATCGAAGAATACAGCCTTCTTGAAAAAAGTGCTCAGGGAGGTTTAAAAAGTGCGCCCGAAACTCCGGTTAATGTTGCAGAAACCCCGGTTATTGCAACAGAAACCCCGGTTAATGTATGCAATAATCCCACAAAGGAAAGTAAAGAAAAGAAAAGTAAAGGAAAGGAAAGCAGGACGGCTGCGCCGCCTGCTCCTTCCTTCACCCGTGAACATCTTGCCCGTAAATACGGTGAGCGTGCCGTAAGCCAGTACGAGCTGAAATACCAGTCCTGGCAGCAGCGCAAAGGAATATCCGGTGAGATCTCCTACGCGAGAATAGCCGAATGGCTCGTTGCGGACGGAGTGCCGGAGAACACCAGCAGCATAAACCAGGCAGACATCATGGAAGAACTCAGGAAGCAGTATTCGGAGGAGGGATAGAATGCAGATTGAATTCACGGTCCCGGGCGAGCCGTTCGGGAAACAGCGCCCCAGGCACAGCAGAGTATCCGGCACTACATACACGCCCAGGGAAACAAAGCTGCACGAACAGCTTATCCAGTGGGCGTATCGCAAAGCGGGAGGACATAAGTTTCCGGAGGATTCGGAAATCAGAATCACGATAATCGCGGTGATGGGTATTCCGAAAAGCACTCCGAAGTATCGCCGGGCTGATATGCTCAGCGGAAAGATACGCCCGGTCAAGAAACCGGACTGGGATAACATCGGAAAGCTTGTCTGCGACGCGCTGAACGGCGTTGCTTATGACGATGATAAATGCGTTTGTGACGCTCGTGTTGTCAAGCTATATGGAGAAGTCCCGCACTTGCGAGTCAGATTGGAGGATATCAATGGTAAATAATGATAACTTAAGGCTATACATGAATATGTTCGCAAAGGAAGTCCACGAAAACGCCGTAAACCACGGCTGGTGGGACGAGGAGCGCAGCTTCGGCGAACTGATAGCGCTCTGCCACTCGGAACTTTCGGAAGCACTGGAGGAATACCGCAAGGGACACCAGCCGGACGAAACCTATTATAGCGAGGGCGGCAAGCCGGAGGGTATTCCCTCCGAGCTGGCTGACGTGATTATCCGCATACTGGATATGTGCGGAAAGTACGGCATTGATATCGGCGCGATGATTGCTGAAAAGCATGAGTTCAACAAGACCAGACCGTATAAGCACGGGGGTAAGGTAATATGACGCGTGAGATACTTTTCCGCGGGAAGCGGGTGGATAACGGCGAGTGGGTCGAGGGCTTTTACGCCTGCGTACTTGATTCGCATTATATTATTACGGGGAGGTTTGACAGTCTTACAAACGGAATAATCAACAGCGAAGCTTATAAGGTCAACTTCGAAACAGTCGGTCGATTTACCGGGCTGACGGACAAGAACGACGTGAAGATATTTGAGGGGGATATCATCAGGTGGCACGATAACACCGTGCTGTCTGTCAGCGGTCAAATTGCAGAGGTTTGTTTTGGCAAATACAGGGACGCGGAAAGCGTATTTGATGATATTTTTCCGCTTGGCTTTTATATCAGATTTTCCGACAAAAACTGCGTAACAATAAGCTGGCTCGACGAATATAAGAACTATTTCGACATTATCGGCAACATCTACGACAACCCGGAACTACTGGAGGTGAGCGAAAGTGATTAGTGCATTCATAGGCGCATACACAGAAACCGTTGAGACTATACGCCGGATTGAGCGTAGCGAGGAACGTGCACGCGCTGAAAAAGATTTCAAGCGGTTCGCGGCTAAGAAAAGCCGGAACAGGAAGCAGAAGCGCAAGGGAAAGAAAAAGAGGTGAGTGGGAATGAGATGTGACAATTGCCCGTTATGCCCTATCGCTGAAGATGGTGTTTGCCCCGAATGCGAAGGTGAATACGGAATAGAGTACGCCGACGGAATGGTGGGCTGCAAGCACCCTAGGAACTGGGCTGAAAAGAGAAGCAATGAGCACGACACCGCACTCGGTGAAATGGGAACGGATATGGGAATTGAAATGGACTTTACCCCAGAGGAGCTTGCAAAAGTAATCGACCTCTGCAAACACATGGTGGGGCTTGATTATCAAAAGCCATACCACAGACACGGAAAGGCATTTTACAGACCGTATCGAAACTTTTTCGCCGATGGCATTCCCGGGGATAGGCTGCTAAATAAGCTTCCGTATTGGATAATCACCAAATCGCAGAGCGAAAAATCTACCTATTACAAGCTGTCGGCAGATGGTTTAAAGTGGCTCGGCAGACGGCTTAAAATAGAGATTAAGGAGTGTGAGGAATGAGTAAACACACCTACGCAGACAGCACGCTGAAAAGCTGGACAAAGGACGAGCTTATACACCAGATACGGATTCTGGAGCACAATGTCGCGGTTGGCAAGGAACGCCTAAATAATCAGGCGAAACTGCTTGAAACATGGGCGCCGGTGGTGCACGCCCACTGGAAAGGCTACCATACGCAGGAACCGTACTGCTCCAATTGTGGGTTTACCTACGACCACGAGCAGGGCGAAGACGCTCAGATAACAGACTACTGCGGCAACTGTGGTGCTAAGATGGACGAGAATGAGGTTGAAAACCTTGAACGCTGCTCGTGCGGGGACAGGCAATACTGCCTAGAGGTCGAAAAAGACGAGAACGGCAAGTGGTTTATACGTTGTTACCGCTGTAGAAAAATCGCATGGGGCAACACCATAGAGGAAGCGGTGAACGCGTGGAACGGTTCCCAGAACTGCGGCGCTAAGATGGACGGGAAAATGAGGTGATAAAATTGCTGCCAGAGATTTTGGCAAATATTTTTCTTTCTTTTGTGGTCGTGTTTTTGACCATAGCTCCGTTGGCAATTGCTTTTGCTATCGGGTATGCCAAGGGATATTACGATAAAGGACATGAGAAAAAGTGAGGAGGCTTTGAAATGCCTGAAATCAAATTAAAGCCCTGCCCGTTCTGCGGGGGTAAGGCGATTATTATGCGCTTGGAAAGCCTGGAAACTGGCTTCGTGAGCTATTATATTTCACACAGTGATATATTTAATTGCGCATACGAAATCAGACAGAAGAGCGCAAGCGAAACTATGCAGGAAGCCGCTAACAAATGGAACAGGAGGGCTGATAATGGCTAAAGTAAAATGCAGGTCGTGCGATATCTGCGGCGAGATGAACGCCAAAGATGGATTTATGCTCAAGGCTAAACGTATGGAATCTTACAAAGTAAGAGATACGCTCGGGTATATAATAGGCGTAAAATACAGGTGGGCAAGAATTGACCTCTGCGAAAGCTGCTATAATGAGATAGTCAGGAGTTGCCACCGGATCCGTCGCGAACAGAAGGAGGGCTTATGACCCGTGAAGAACTGGAGCAGATATATTACCTCCACCGGGAGCTGCGTATGTGGGAGCAGGAGCTTGAACGGCTCCGCTGCCGCTCGCTGGTACGTTCGCCGCAGCCGAGCACCGGGAGCAGTTCCGGGACGTCGGACAAGGTCGGCGAACTTGCCGAAAGGCGCGTTGACCTGGAGCGCCGCATAGAACTCAAGCGCGAGGAGATACAGCGGCGCCGCGATGAAGCTGTTGCGTTCATCTACGATATTCCCGACAGTCTGACCCGGCAGATAGTTTATTACCGCTGCGTGAGCCTTTTCGGCTGGACGCGCGTCGCCTATGAGGTCGGGGGGAATAATTCGCCGGACGGGGTGCGCATGATTTACAACCGTTTCATGGATAAGCTGTAAGTTGTTCGTTTTGTTCGGTTTACATGTGCTATACTAGTATTATCGCAGAGCGCTCAGAAATGGGCGCTCTTTTCTTTAGGGGGCATGGTCATGAAACGCTACTGCACGATATGCCACAAGATCCACGAGGGGCGCTGCAAGCCGGTATTCGCACGCGATTCCAGGGCAGACAGATTCCGGAATACGCAGGCGTGGCGCAGGAAATCCGCCGCGATCCTCGACAGAGACTATCACTGCTGCCGGGTCTGCTACGCCGCCGGGAATATCTGCACGTCCGGACTGTCTGTGCACCACATTACGCCGCTCGCAGTGGATTACGACCAGCGGCTGGAGGAGGATAATCTCATCACGCTGTGCAGATTCCACCATGAGCAGGCGGAACGCGGCGCCATCAAGGCGGCATTCCTCCGGGGGCTTGCCGGAGCGGAGTTCCTTCCGGGATAGCCCCCCCGGGGTAACGACACTTTGAGGAGGTCATGGCTGACATCGACGGCCACCCCCGTAAATGAAATATTCCCGATATAAAATTTGACCCCAGGGAGGTGCAGAAATGCCAAGAGGAAGTAAATCCGTTGCGGCGACTACCGGACACCGCACCAAGGCGGAAAAGGAATCCCGGCAGCAGGCGGAGCAGGACATGCTCTCCGGGAAGAAGGGCTTTGAACGCGAGAATGTGAAGGCGGACCCGGTCGCCCACGCGGAGTACAAGAGAGTATCCGCGCTGATGAAGGCTGTGGGGAAGGACGACGCGCTGTATTCCGCGATAGTCAACCGGTATTGCGAGCTGTTCTCGGAGATTGACAGGTGCCGGCAGGAATCCACGCGGCTCCGGCAGCTCATGGACCGTCTGGAACAGCGCCTGGATTCCGGCGAGGTGGAGGACGAAACCGCATTCATGAAGCAGTACACCGCGCTCCTGGCGCAGGTGAACAAGCTGGACGATAAGATCATGCAGAAGCGCAAGATGATGTTGGATCTCGAAAAGGAGAACGGCATGACCGTCGCGGCGGCGCTCCGGGCGATTCCGAAAGGCAACGCCGAGAAGAAGGAAAATCCGCTGGCGGCAATCCTCGGTGGAGGGTGATAAATACGGCGGTGTAACAAAAGGAGCGGAGAGATCCGGCTTCCGCAGGTGGGAATCCTGCCGCCGCCCGAACGATAACATAGCACGTGTGCACCGCATGCGCGCTTTTATTTTCACCGGAAGGAGGTGATAGAATGCAGCTTGAAATACGCGGCAACGCGCTGCACATCAGCGGATACGTCAACGCGGTGGAGCGTGAGAGCCGCCGGCTTCCGGCGCGAATGTGCGGAAAAGCAAGGTCGGATTTCACCGAGAAGATAAGCGCAGGAGCCTTCGGGCGTGCGCTCCAGCGCGCTCCGGAGATCCGGCTGATGTACAATCATGCCAGGGACATCGGCGGAACTGCGGACGGCTCGCTGAAGCTCTCGGAGGATTCCATCGGGCTGAGGGCGGAGGCGACCATAACTGACGGCGAGGTGATCTCGGCGGCTAAGCGCGGCGAACTTCGCGGCTGGTCGTTCGGGTTCACGAACGCAAAAGACCGCTGGGAGGATTCCGGGGAGGGCTTACAGCGCCGCACGCTCGATGATTTCGACCTCAAGGAGGTTTCGGTGCTGTCGGTAACTCCGGCTTATGTCGGGACTTCCGTTGAGCTTCGCGGCGAGGATATCTCCGAAACGGAAACGCGCTCCGCTGACGACCCGGGGGATCCTCCGGAATCCCACGACAACACGGCTAAAACAGACAAGGCAAGGCACGAACTGGAGCTTCTCACAATGCTCTGACGCGCCTTTTTTATTTTACAGGAGGTTAATATGAACGAGTTAAAGAAACTGCTGGAGCAGCGTTCCGCGCTCATCGGGAAGATGAACGACATGCTGTCGAAGCTTGGCGAGGGGGAGGAAACCCGTGCCTTCACTGACGAGGAGCTTTCAGAATTTAACGAAGCCAAGAAGCAGGTAAAGAGCCTGACTGACACCATCACCGCGATCCAGGAGCAGCGCTCCGCCGAGGGATTCCAGCTGGTGAGCGACAACGACAGCGGCGCAGACAACCGTGAGGAAGCGGAGCTCCGTTCCTTCGAGAAGTATCTGCGTTCTTTCGGCGCCGAGAAGATGGAGCTGCGTTCCGATGTCAACTGGACCACCACCAAAAACGGCGACGTTATCCACACTTCCATCGCGAACAAGATCATCGACAAGGTGAGGGAGAAATCTCCGCTGTTCAGCATGGCAACACATTACAACATCGGCGGCAACCTGGATATCCCCTACTACGACGAGAGCACATCTTCCGTGATGGTTGCATACTCTGACGAGTTCGCCGAGCTGGAGGCTTCCGCAGGGCAGTTCAAGAGTATTTCCCTCAAGGGATACCTCGCCGGCGCGCTGTCCAAGATCTCCCGTTCCCTCATCAACAACAGCAACTTCCCGATCGTGGACTACGTCGTTGACAAGATTGCGGAGAAGTTCGCGCTGTGGATAGATAAGGAGCTTATAAAGGGCACCTCCGGCAAGATCGAGGGACTTTCCGGAATCACTCAGGTAGTCACTGCTGCGGCTTCCACCGTCATCACTGCGGACGAGCTCATCGACGCGCAGGACACCATTCCTGACGTATTCCAGCCGAACTGCGTGTGGATCATGAGCAAGGCTGCGCGCACCGCTATCCGCAAGCTCAAGGACGGCGAGGGGAACTACCTGCTCAACAAGGACGCCACCACCAAGTGGGGTTACACGCTCTTCGGCAGACCGGTGTACATTTCCGACGCCATGGACGGTATTGCGGCAGAGAAAACCCCTATCGTATACGGCGACCCCTCCGGGCTTGCCATCAAGACTTCCGAGAGCTTCTCGCTCCAGCTGCTGACTGAGAAGTATGCGACGCAGCACGCCATCGGCGCCGTTGCCTGGATGGAGCTTGACGCCAAGGTCGAGAACGCACAGAAGCTCGTCGCCATCAAGATGAAGGCAGCATAAGGAGGGCACCATGAAGGTTAAGGCAAACAAGGGATTTTCGGGCTTCCTCACTCCGGGGAAGCCCTTCAACATGCACGCCGGAGAGATACGCGACGTGGAGGACAACGCTACGGTCCGGGAGCTGATATCCGTCGGCTATCTGGAATCCACGGAGGTCCCCACGCCGCAGGCAGAGCCGGAACGCGTGGAATCCGCGGAGGTTCCTGACGAGGTGAAGCTGAATGAAGATAAGCGAGGTAAGTCTAAGCGCGGTTAAGGCGCATTGCGGAATCTCCGGCGAAGATTCGGACGAGCTTCTGGGCATTTACATGGACGCTGCGAAAAAGCTTTGCGCCGACTACACCGGGCTGTCCAAAGAGCAGCTCGACGAATTCCCGGATATCACGGTGGCGTACCTCAACATGGTGAATGAGATGTATTCCCAGCGCCTTGTGATGACCGCCGGAACTCAGATGAACGATTTCCAGCGGCAGATACTGGACATGCATTCGGTGAATTATCTGTAGGAGGGCGCGATGTGCTTTAACAAAAAGCTGACCCTGCTCACGCTGGAGTATCCGCCCGGGCGCGGCGAGCCGAAAATAACGGACAGCGCGGAGGTCTGGGCGGACGTTTCCGAGCCGGGAACGGTGACGAAATTCCAGGGGCTTGCCGCAGGTTATGATATCGCGCTGACCGCGGTGATGTGGCGGCGCGAGTACAGGGGCTTCACCCATGCGGAATATCAGGGAGTGCGCTATAAGATATCCGCTACCGGAGCGGCGGCGAATCCGCTGCACATCAAGCTTTCGCTGACGAGGGGGTGAGCCGATGGACATCGCAGAGAAGATGGAATCCGCGCTGGCGGATATTCTCCCGGTGTATGGGCGCACTCCGGAATTCGGTGCGAATGCCGAGCCGGAGAAATATGCGGTGTACAACATTACCGAGCTCCCCCGGGAATTCGCGGAGGGCGAGGAGCATTCCACGCAGTTCCTGTGCAGGCTTGCGGTGTTCACTCCGGCGCTGGATTTCACGCTGTACAGCCGCATAAAGGCGGCTATGCGTGCGGCAGGGTTCGGATATTCCTCCGGCGGACAGGTCGGCACGGATACGCTGTTTCCCTACGTCACGCATTACTACCTGGATTTCGTGGGGGTCGAGGACAATGGCTGAGGATATTTTCGACCTGGGGCTGGAGCGGTTCCAGCAGCAGATAAATCTGCTTGTCCGGGATCTTGACCAGATGTCCCGGGCGGTGGAATCCGGCGCGGTCGCCGCTGCGGAGGAATCCGCCGAGATGATCGCCGCGGAGCAGAAGCGGCTGTTGTCTGCGGCAAGCTTCCGGAACAAGACGGCGGACCTGGCGGCGCTCATTACGGTGAAGAGATCCGGGTCAAAGAAGTATTACCGGCTGAACATTGGATATGATTCTGCGGCGATAAAGGCGCACCCGGAGGTGCTCGTTATCGAGTACGGCAGACCGGGTAAATCCGCCCGGCGCATGAAATCAACTGATAAGCTCGGCAGGAAGAAGGGTGATTTCCCACCGCAGACGCCGCACATCAAGCCGGGATTTATCCTGGCGAAGGACAAGGCAGCCGGGCATTTCCGGGACAGGCTCCTGGAGATAGCGCGGCGGAAATGGAATAATGGAGGTTAATTATGGCAGCAGATACAAGAGGACATTCGCACATCAACGTCAAGCGGCTTGTCATGTGGGGACTGGCAACGGACGATGATTCGGGCACCACCTACGACGAAGCCGCGTATGAGTTCAAGAAGTCCACCATGTCCGCGAAGTACACTCCGAAGGCGGAAACCGCGGAGCAGTACGGCGACGGGATAAAGGTCGAGGATTACGTTGCGAAGGACGGCGGCGACATCGAGATCACGCTGACCGGATTCAAGTCCGGCGACGGGGAGTTCCTGTTCGGCGAAACTAAGACCACCGAGGGTGTGGAGGTTTCCGGTTCGGAGGACATCGTGCCGTACAACTGCACGGCGTACATGACGGAGCGCCCGGACGGCAAGGTGAATCTGTATAAGTTCCCGAAGGTGAAGTACATGCCGCAGGGCGAAACCGCCGACCAGAAGGAGGGCACCAAGATCTCCTACGGCAACGCTTCCATCAAGGGCACCTATTCGCCGCTGCTCTCCAGCCACGCGGACTGCTACCGCAGGCTGGGCGCGGATCCGGAAGCCGACAAGGCGTTTATTGAGAAGTGGTTCACCGAGGCGGCATTTTACAAGACTGCCGGCGATGTGTAAGCCATGTTCACAGAGCTGACGAAGCAGTATTACCGCTTTGAATGCGGCGGCTCGGTGATATCCCTAAGATACGACATGACCGCGTTTCTCCGGCTGGAGGAGCGCGGAATTTCGTATGAGGATATATTCCGGGGCAGGATCACGGGCGCGGTGCTGTGTGAGTTCCTGAAAGCCGGCGGATACCCCGGCGATCCGGAACTGATACTGCACGGCATGGGCGGTCCGGTGCTGTGGACGCACCTCCGGGCGGCAGTACTGCTGGCGCTGCCGGTGCGCGATCCGTTGGTCATCGACATTCCCGGAGAGGATCCCGGCGAAGCGGACATGAAGCGGCTCCGGGGGCTGATTTGCGATATCATGCGCAAGCCGGAGGAATTCTTCTGGAGCTCCACTATGCGGGAGCTGGTCGAGCGTTGGCAGGCGTTCGCTATCGCCAAGGGGTATATGAAGAAGCCGGAGAGAATGCAGATGTTTGATATGGAGGGCATGGAATAATGGGAGGACGCGGAGGAAATTCTGGAGTCGGGGCGAATAGAAACGCTGCAAGGGCGATACAAAACATCAAAACGATTGATAAACTGGCTGATTATATGCTTGACAAATATGACTTTTCTTTTTATGACGACAGTTTAGCCAAGCTCGATTTTGAATTTGTAAAAGCCGCAGCGGTCGAAATTGCCGCAATAAAAGATGAGTTCCCACAGGCAAGCCAGGCATTGAGAGGAATATACGTTCAATCTCGAAGCGATGGTGAATTAGCATTATATAATGTTTATTCGCGGTCAATAGCATTATCGCCTTCATTTATATATGGAACTGCCGCTGCAACGTATAGTTCACAAGTACGAGCTGGGAACGCCCCTGAAGGCGGAAAGGTGATAAACATTATTTCACACGAGATGGGACATGGGCTTGAAAGCGCTTTGGCTCAAAGAAACGGGACATCTTTAGAAAGACACAATGAGGCAACGCGGATAGTATCAAAAGCGGCGAAAGTAGTGAAAAGCAGCTCACAAGGGAAAGATATGAAAATAAACGATATGGTAAGCCAAATATCGTCTTATGCAACTAAAAATCGTTCAGAAACGCTTGCGGAAGCAGTGGCTGATTACAGAGCGAACGGCGCAAGAGCAAAGCCACTTTCTCGCGCAATATGGGCAGAATTGAAAAGGGAGCTAAGTTAATGATAGACTGGCGAGTAGCAGGGCTTGAGAATTTCGGGGTGTTCCAACCGTATATAACGGACGGGCGGTTTGAAATACCGACCATACTTCCGGAGAAGCTCCCCACGCTTGAATGGACGGGCTTCAACTATGCGCGCGGAACTAAGGGACCTCAGCCGGAAAAGGGCGTGCATTTCTTTGTGGACGACTACCAGTTCCGGGCGGTCTGGGAGAATCCGGTGCGGTATGCTGATGTGATGAGCAGATTCGGCGCGGTCCTTACTCCGGATTTCTCGACTTACATTGATATGCCGCAGATACTCCAGATATGGAACCACTACCGGAAGCACTGGCTCGGAGCGTTCTGGCAGTCCCGGGGTATGGTTGTGATACCTACGATTTCGTGGAGCACTCCGGATAGCTGGGAATGGTGCTTTGACGGCGAGCCGCACGGCAGTGCGGTCGCGATATCCACGGTCGGCGTTGAGCGCGACAAATCGGCGTTCGATTTCTTTGTAGCCGGATACCAGGAGATGTTAACGCGGTTACAGCCGTCGGAGATCCTGGTTTACGGCAAGAGGTTCGATTTTATGACGGAGGATTATTTAACGGTCGTTGAGCCGTTTTTCAAGCAGATGAAAGAGAGGGCAAAGAATGGGCGGAAGAGGTAGTTCGAGCGGGGCTAAGGGCGGAAGCGGAGGCGGAAAGTTTTCCGGAACAAACGCTCAGGGACAGGCGCGAGTGTTCTATGATAAAACTCAGGAGTTTGCCGGAATGTCCATGCACGAGTTTGAGAATGCAATTCGCAGTCGCCCTCACGAGTATATAGGCGGATTTGACGACAAAGGTAATCTCATCGTTGCTGGAACAAGCAGAAGCAACGGTTCTGTAATTGTACCGACGGGGCACCCTGAGTTTAGCAAAATAACGACGTTAACGCATAATCACCCGTCAGACAGCAGACGCCCCCTGGGTGGAACATTATCCGAAGCTGATGTAAAAATCCTTGGCAGATACGGCAATCTCAATTCAATGCGCGCAGTCGCAAACGGGCGCGGCGAGCATTCATACATAATGCAGCAGTCTTACGGGAAAACTGCAAATCATGCAGGGATCATGTCTGCTGCAATCAAAGCTGAAAAAAGCGGACAGCTGACAAGAATGGGGCAGGCAGCGGTAGCCAAATTTCAGAAGAACGTTGGCAGACCGCTTACTGAATCTGAAATGAACCGTGCATTTATCGGAGGAATGAAAAATGCATGGAGCGCGATAGCAAGGCAGAATGGTTTTGATTATGTGCGTTTGAAAAAAGCACCGTGGTAACACTTGACACAAAGAAACGAATGTGATAAAATAAAAGAAAGGAGGTTTGGCTTTATGAATGATAGAATAGTAATTCCCGATGGTTATGTTGCAGAAGATATCAACGATGATTTCCGTGAGATGGGAATGAGCGAAGAAGCAATAGCTGAGATGAATGCTGACATCAACAACCAGGTCGAACAGCTGAACAACGAAGTAGCGAACGCCTCGGTTCCTCCTGAAACTCAAAGGCTTATCGATGTAATCGAAAGTCCGGATACTTCATGGGAAAAAAAAGAAGCGGCTCGCCGCAAACTTGACCCTGATATGTATGACAAGGACGGGAATCTGGTCCTTGACGACAGCGAGTTTTATGACCGCATAGAAGCAGACATGAAACGCTTGTACGAAGAAATGAAAGCGCGTGGTGAAGCAATTTAACCGCGATAATAACATTTGAAGCGCTATGCAGCAATGCACGGCGCTTTTTTATTGCCTGAAAGAGGTGATACTGTGGGCATAAAGGACAGCAGAGCTTATCATTACGCCGTTTGGGCTTCCGATGAGGATAATCACGCAGTCGGGAAGTATGTCCGCAGGCAGGCTCGGGCGTGGCTTGATATCGCAGACGGGAATACTCCCGGCGCGTACGTTGACGAGGGCGAATACAAGCAGACTCTCGCGCTCCTCGGGCTTATGATACACCCGGATCTCCACAAGCCTATGCCGGAGGCGCTGGAGAATTACGCGATGTTCTTCATTACTGCGCTGTTCTGCACGAAAGCCGCAGACGGTCGTTCGTACTATTCGGACGGGCTGCTTGAGATAGCCCGGAAGAATTTCAAGACGTTCACCTCCGGCGTAATATTCGTGCTGGCTATGGTGAAGCTGCCGAAATTCTCGCGACTATTCTCTGTAGCTCCTGACCTGAAGCTGTCCTCGGAGCTGAAGATCGCAATTAAGAAGATCATCAAATCCTCGCCGCTGCTGGAGCCGTATTTCAAGGTAATGCGCGCGGAGATCCGGTGCAGCTTCACGGAAACAGAATACATGCCCCTCGCGTACTCCAACGACAAGCTGGACGGCAAGTTGGCTCACCTGTTCCTGGCGGACGAGGTGGGCGCGATGGATTCCTACCCGGTGGAGGCTATGCGCTCCTCGCAGGTCGTTCTTAAGGACAGGCTGGGAATCCTTATTTCAACGCAGTACCCGAACGACAGCAACGGGCTTACCGACGAGATAGACCTAGCCAAGAAGCAGCTCGACGGAATCTACGACGGTAGGCGGAAGTATTTCGCGCTGCTGTTCGAGCCGGACGAGGAAATAAAGAACGACTGGCAGGAGGACGACAACGTATTACTCCAGGCGAATCCGGTGGCGGTCGGGAATCCCGACCTGATGGATACGCTCCGGGACATGCGTGCGCTCGCAGTCCTCTACGAAAACAAGCGCGAGAATTTCCTCTGCAAGCACTGCAATATTCAATACTCCGGAATAGGCTCAGAAGGGTACATCGACCAGATGGCGCTCCAGAAGTGCCAGGCGGCGGACGATCCGGATTTCTGGCGTGGGCGCGATGTGTATTTAGGGCTGGACCTCTCCCAGACGGAGGACAATACGGCGCTGGCTATGGTCACGCTGGACGAGGACGGGCGCATTCACGCAAAGTTGTGGGGATTCCTACCGAAGGACAGGGTCGCCGCGAAATCCGCGAAGGAAAAGGTGGATTACGCGCGGCACATCGCGGACGGAGAGTGCTTTGCATGCGGCGGCGAGGTCATTGACTACGGCTTTGTGGAGCGGTTCATTCTCGACCTGCCGGAGAAGTACGGCGTGAATATCGTGCAGCTCGGCTTCGACCGGTGGAATGCGCTTTCGACGGTGCAGAAGCTGGAATCCGACGAGCGGAATCCGATCGAATGCGTCGAGATCAAGCAGCACTCCAGCGTGCTCCACGCGCCGACTAAGCTGCTGAAAGAGTACATTCTGCGTGGCGATTTTTACTACGCCTATAACCGCCTGCTGGAGATAAACTTCTCCAACGCACGCTGCACCGAGGACACCAACCTCAATAAGTACGTCAACAAGAAGCGCTCCGCCGGCAAGGTGGATATGGTCGTGGCGCTTATCAACGCGGTTTTCCTGCTCCAGCAGGATATGCTTTCCGGGGACGATTTCGTGGTGCAGTATTGACATTCTGGACAATCCGTGCTATAATGTAGGCACATTCGGGTGAAAACTCCCGTTTGATGTAAAAATGGAGGTACATTATGAAAAAAATGCGGATTGCTGCCGCTTTGATGGCAGCGCTGATGGTGACGGGGTGTGGGTCTTCCCAGCCGTCTTCACAGCCACAAACGAATGTAGGAATAGACTATAACGATTCGTCACAGCCGGAAACAGAAGCAAACAGCACTCAGTCAGAGGAGGCAGTGAACGACGATATATCGGTCCCTGGTTTGTATACGGAGGCGTTCCAGCCTTTCTACAAAGGAATGGATACACTGACATTCGACAAAGCAAAGAAAGATGTTCAGGGTATTTCTTATACAGCTGAAATAACAAACCCGGAAGGCACATTAACAATTTCGTCTGAGGATGGCGATGTGATAACGGCTGAATTCTGCTGGGATATGAATGGCGTTAATACCCTGTATATGCTCACATACACCCGAGGTGATTGTTCTTTTTATGCTTCAAGCCTTGGTCACATTCAGGAGGTTCATTACTATACAATCGACTCAAGCGGCGAAAAGCAGGTTGACGGACTGGCTGATTGTGAAAAATTCCTTTTTGGTGGTTCAGTTTCTTCGTCAGGCTCTGACAATTCGTATACCGTCACTTTGCTGCACGGTACGCTTCTCGAAAAGAGAGCAATTGGCGACAACCTTACAATAAAGGCAAAAATTCAGCCAAGCTTTAATAATAAAGCTACCATAGACCAGAATTACTATAACATCGAAAACATTATCAAAAACCAGGGCGGAACACGGTTTACTCATATAGATTATTGGGCAGTTGCAGATATGACTGATGGCTCAGAGAAAAAAGTGATCAGCTTTACATTATCCGACGAAACTATCAGAAAGATAGCTGATAATCAAATCGTAGCGAACCAGATGGGGTCATATGTTGATGACTTATATATACTGCCCAGCTTAATGGAATAACAAAAAAGCACGTTGAGAAATCAGCGTGCTTTTTTCATATCACCGTAGTAAAAACCGCCCTTTTTACCACGATACCACAACAGAATACACCAAGCGCTCCGATGGGGCGCTATTTTTATGCCCTTTTTCAGGAGGAACGATGGCTGACGACAGAACACTACAGGCGAATTTCTCGGCGAACACCGCCGGATTTACCCAGGGCACCAGCGTGCTCCGGCAGAAGCTCACCGAGCTGAACACCAACATGGAGCAGACGAAGCAGGCGGTAAAGCAGGCGAACACTGAGATGAGGGATTACCAGAAGCAGCTCACGCAGCTCCGCCGGGAAACCGACAACGGCAACAAGGCGACCTCCGAGCAGTCCAGCCGAATGCAGGAGCTCCGTGAGAGAATTGCCCGTACTGTATCCGAGCTGGGAACGCTCCGCACGGCTGAGCAGGATATCCGCAGCCAGATAAGAAACGTGAACCGGGAGATCCAGAATCAGCAGTCCGTACTTGGGACTGTGACCTCCTCCGCCGCCACCATGGGGGAGGTGCTGAAGGCGAACCTGGCTTCCTCCGGGATCCAGACGGCAGTCGGTAAGCTCACCTCCTCGCTGAGAACCGCGGCGGAGTACTGCTACAATGTGGGAACCTCCTTCGAAGCCGGTATGTCCGGCGTGAAGGCGATTTCCGGCGCCACCGAGGAGGAATTCCAGAAGCTCTCCGACAGGGCGAAGGAGCTGGGCGCTTCCACGAAGTTCACCGCCACGGAGGTTTCCCAGGCGATGAACTACATGGCGATGGCAGGCTGGGACGCGGAGCAGATGCTGGACGGAATCGGCGGCGTTATTTCGCTGGCGGCGGCTTCCGGCGGCGATCTTGCGACCACCTCCGATATCGTGACAGACGCCATCACCGCGTTCGGACTGAAAGCGGAGGACGTCGCGCACTTCTCGGACGTACTCGCGGCAGCTTCTGCGAATGCGAATACCAACGTTTCCATGATGGGCGAAACGTTCCAGTATTGCGCCCCTATTGCCGGCGCGCTCGGATTCTCCATCGAAGACGTTTCGGAAGCCATCGGGCTGATGGCGAATTCCGGTGTGAAATCCAGTATGGCAGGTACTGCGCTGCGAACGCTGTTCACAAAGCTTTCTGACGACATCAAGATAACCGGGCAGAATCTCGGCGAGGTAACTATACAGACCAGTAATGCGGACGGCTCCATGCGTTCCCTGAATGAAATCCTGACAGATATGCGCGCGGCATTCTCTCAGCTTTCGGAATCCGAGAGATCATCGGCGGCTGAAAGCATTGCAGGCAAGTACGCCATGACCGGGCTCCTTACCCTGATGAACGCCGGAGCGGGCGACGTGGACAAGCTCCGAACGGCAATCGAGGAATGCGACGGCTCCGCCGCGGACATGGCGGAAACCATGCAGAACAACACCGCCGGCGCGGTTACGATCATGCAGTCCGCGCTGGAGGGGCTGGGGCTGGCGGTCTACGATAAGTTCGGCGACCAGCTTCGGGACAAGATAAACCAGTTCACGGATTCCTTCTCCGACCTTACGAACAGGGTCGACGCTGGGGAATTCGACGACACCTTCGAGAGGATCGCAAACGCTGTAGGCGGCGCCGCCGATCAGCTGGCGGAGCTTGCGAAAACTGCCCTCCCTGGATTCGTCGAGGGAATCGCGAACACGATATCGTTCCTGGTGGAATACCGCAGCGTGATTCTCGGCGTGATATCCACCATGGTGTCGTTTAAGGTAGCGATGGCGTTCAGCCGGGTGGTGACAACTCTCGGGAATTCGATAAGAGCGGTAGCCGGAGCCGCCCAGGTCGCCAAAAGCGCTATGCAGGCGCTGACTATTGCACAGCAGGCAAGTAATGCGGCGGCGGCTGTAAATCCCTATCTTGCACTTGCTTCCGCGATTGCGGCTCTCGGCGCCGGTATACTCTCCTTTGTAATTTCCACCAACAGCGCCACCAAGAGCGTTGAGGACTTCCGGGCAAAGGCCGACGAGCTTAACCAGACCGCGCAGCAGTCCGACCAGGCGGCGCAGGAAGTCCACGGGCTCGTTGAGGAATACAAGAATATCAAGGAAGCTTCCGACGACACCGAGGAAGCCAAGCAGCGGCTCAAGGAAATCCAGGACACCCTGATAGATACTTACGACGTCGAAGCTGATAAAATCGACCTGGTGAACGGCAAGTATGAGGAGCAGCTGGGGATACTGGGGGAGCTGTCCGACAAAAAGAAAGAGGAAGCCATAATCCAGGCAAAGGCGTCGATAAGCTCGTACCATTCAGCAGAACGCCAGCCAGAATTTTTTGGTGCTCCGGACAATTTCGCTGCGCTTTTAAAGTATGGCAGCGGTGAAGAAGCGTACCAGAAGGTAGTTAAATACGGCGCGGACCACGAAGACGTTTTTGTAAAGGATTTGGTTTTGGGAACCGCGATGGGCTTCGATAACGGCACGACATACGACCAGAGATATAATGCAATGCATGATGTGATAACGAACCTGCAAAGCGATATATCTGAATACGAAGCAGCCGGGGACGAAGAAAATGCAGCGATAGCACGCGCTTTCCTGAACTATTACATGCCCTACTACAACAGCAGCAAGGAAGCGCTGGACAGCATGAATGAAAACCAGGCTATCATTGATTATTACTCTGGCAAAAGCAAGAGCGATTCAGACGAACCATTCGCTCCCGGCGCCTGGAGGGGGAAGGAGTACACCGACGAATACAACCGCAGGAAAAGCGAAGCCGAGCATTCCGGCGGCGTTGACTGGACTGATTACAAGTCCGTCAAGAAGTACTATCAGTACATGATGGACACCGACCAGATAGACGAAACGCAGTTCTACGACTATCTGGAGGAATACGCCAACAAGCTCCTCGACCCGAACTCCGACGAGTGGCGCACTGCCACTGCTGAAATCTATAAGGGCAGGAACAAAAGCTCCGGGTCCTCCGGCAAGGATCCCAACGAGGAAGCCTACGACAGCGAGCAGAAGTACCTGAAGTGGCGGCTCGATATGGGGTATATCACCGAGGAGGAATACTACGAGCAGCTGGCGGCACTCCGGGACAAGTACCTGGACGAGAGCTCCGACAAGTGGCGGCAGGCGACGCTGTCTATACATAACTTCGAGGAGAAATCCAACAAGAAGAAGCTGGATAATCTCAAGGATCAGTATGACGACGCCATAAGCGCCATTGACGAGGAGATAAAGCAGCACAACCGCGACCGCGAGGACGAGGACACCGACAAGAAGATCGCGGAAATAGACAAGCAGCTGCAATACGACCGCCTAGACGATTATTCCCGGCAGCAGCTGGAGCAGAAGAAGCAGGAGATGCTTGACGAGAAGGAAGAAACCGAGTGGCAGCGTAACCATGAGGATCTCAAGGACGAGCTGAGCACCGTCTACACCATGGCGAAAGACGCCTACGAGCAGAGCACGGCGGATCTGGACAGCGCCCTGGCGACGGCTTCCGCAATATTCACGGCGATAGGCAACGGCGCGCAGCAGACTGCGACAGCGGTTTCCACCGTCAATAACAACAACGTCAGCGTTATGATGAATGCAGTTTCCCAGACCGCCGACCAGATCGCGGCAGCGGTGATAAAGCAACTTTCATCTTCAATATAGGAGGGACTATGGGATTTTTCGACTTTTTCCGGCGCGAGAAAAGAGCGGCGGAGCCCGAGTGCGACGACATATTACTCCGGGCGATCATCACCGGCGAGCCGCTGAGCGAGGAAACCGCGATGACGATTCCGGTGTTCTCCGCCTGCGTGGATTTCATTGCCTGCACGATAGCAGGGCTCCCGGTGAAGCTTTACAGGGACTGCGCCGTGCACCAGACAGCTGAGGAGATCACGCAGGACCGCCGTATAGGATTACTCAACGACGACGGCGGCGACCTGCTGACGGCGTACGAAACGCGGCGCGCCCAGATAACGGACATGCTGCTGTACGGTGCTGGGTATATGTACATCGACAAATACGGCGCGAATATCCGGTCGCTGCGGTACGTCCGGAAGCAGTCCGTGAGCGTCACCGTCAATGCCGACCCGATATTCAAGGACGCCGACCTCAGCGTGAACGGCAGGCACTACTACCCGTGGGAATTCGTGACGATCACCCGGCACACCAGGAACGGCGTGACCGGTGTAGGGCTTCTGGAGCAGATATCCAAGCTGCTCAACACCATGTACAACGAGCTGTTGTACGAAGGCTCCGTGGCAAGGACGGGCGGCAACAAGAAGGGATTCCTGCAGTCGGAAAAGAAGCTGTCCGAGGACGCAATGACCAGGCTGAAGGCAGCCTGGCGTGAACTCTACGCCAACAACGGCGACAACATGATGGTACTTAACGACGGCGTGAAATACCAGCAGGCGGCGAGCACTTCCGTGGAAATGCAGCTTAACGAGCACAAGCTGACGAACGCCGGCATGATCGCGCTGGTGTTCGGGCTTTCCCCGGAGGTGGTATCCGGAAAGGCGTCCGCCGATGAATATATGTCCGCGGTGCGCAGCTCGATGATCTCGGTGGTGGAAAGCTACCAGGCGGCGCTGAACCGTTCACTGCTTACCGAAAGCGAAAAGGCGCAGGGACTGTATTTTGAGCTGGACACCAACGAGCTCCTCCGTGGCGACATGACCAGCCGTTTCAATGCTTACGCAACGGCACTCCAGAACAATATCATGAGTATTGACGAGGTGCGCTACCGCGAGAACCTCCCTCCCCTGGGATTCAACTACATGAAGCTGGGGCTGGCGGACGTGCTGTTTGATCCTAAAACCGGTACGCTTATCACTCCCAACACCGGCATAACGCAGAACACCGCCGGAAAACCCTTGACAGGCGACACGCACGATGGTATAATAGAACCGGAGATACGCAAGAAAGACAACTGGATCAAGGGCAAAGGCGGACGTTTTGCTGGCATTGTTCCGAGGGGCGTCCACATGAGCAAGGGCGAATACCGGAAAATCGTCAGCGAGATCAATACGAATTACGGGAAGTATCAGGGCAAAGAGTATTGCATTCATCACTCACTTTGGAAAGACAAATTTTACTGCTATAAGTTTGTGAATTACGGTTTTGATAATTATAAGTTCACAAAGAAATGGAGAAATTAACATGGAAGAACTTAAACAGCTCCTGTTAAAAGTTTCTGACAGTTACACCGATTTTGTAATCGGTGTAATGGCTGATGTCAGAGATAATCCGGATAGGCTTAATGACATTATACAGTTTATCAAGGGTAATCCGGAAGCCACATCATCTGATATCATCAGGTGGACGATGGTAGAAATCGACGGCATAGATCCCGATAACCCTCCGCCGCTGATACTGACGGACGATGATGAATAAACGGTGAACGAAACGTTCAGCCATATATTGAAGCACTTACGACTGTAGGTGCTTTTCTTTTTGCCCGAAAGGAGATGATACCTTGAAAAAGGTGACTTACACCAACAGCGTGAACGGGCTTTCCATGGAGTTCTCCTCCAATAGCCCGGAGATGCACCTTGACCTCCGGGAATTCGACGGCTGCTCCGTGGGGGCGACCGCCATCACCTACAAGCCGGTGGAGCTGGACGGGCAGCGCTTTATTTCCAGCAGCCTGAACGCGCGCACCATCAACCTCCCCGTGGAGTTCACCGCCAAGTCCGACGGCAGGTATTCCAGGACCGGCGCCCTCGCGGTGTGGGAGAAGCTTCTGAACACGTTCGTGCCGCTGCACGAGGGCTGGCTGGTCTGGACTAATGGCACGGAATCCCGGCGTATCCGCTGCCGCACGGCGGAAACTCCGCAGCTCACCCAGAAGCTTCCGTACCTGTTTTCCGCGAGTATTTCCCTGATTGCGGATTACCCGTTCTGGGAGAGCACGTCGGAGCATTCCATGGCGATGGCGGTGTCCACCACCGCAGTTACGGTGAAAAACTCCTGCGGAATTGCCGTACCTCTGTGTATCGACGTGCCCTCCGGGGGTTCCCAGCCGCTTATCTACAACCGCACCGCCGGCTGCGGAATTTCCTTTGCGATCGCGCCGGAGCAATCCTGCACCGTGGACACCCGGGAATGCACCGTCACCCTGGCGGACGGTACCTACGCGAACCACCTGCTCAACGTGGACAGCGAGTTCTTCCGGCTGCTGCCCGGGAATAACGAGTTTTATTTCCTCGGCGTGGGCGGAGGTGATTCCGCAGTGATACGCTGGCGCGACCAGTTCATGGGGGTGTACTGATGGTAATATCTATATTCAAGCCGCCGGAGGACGGCAAAACCTGGGCGGAGCAGAAAGCCGGCGACATCTGCGACGCGACTTCCTACGAATACGAAAAGTACTTCAACGGCGTTGGGACTTTCACGCTGGAGCTTCCGGTAAACACGCGCTTCCGGGAGGAACTCCAGGTGAACCGATTCCTGGTGACGGACAGCGGCGACGCGCTTGTCGTCAGGGATATCCAGACCACGCTGGACAAGGTGAAGGTAACGGGCTACGACCTCAACGGATTACTCTGCGACCGCATTACGCTGGGCACCGACGAGAGCGGCTACGACCCGTATGACGGCTCCACGGAGGCATGCGTGAAATACTACGTCAGCAGCAACCTGGCGGTAAGCGGCATTCCCGGGAGGAATCTCCCACGGTTCGATGTAATCCCCAACACCCTCGACCGCGGAACTCCGGAGGATCACGCGTACCCCCGGTACCAGAACCTCCAGGAGCTTGTCACCGAGCTCTGCGGAGCCGCCGGGCTCGGCTGGCGCGTGTCCCTGAACAGGAGGGGCGGAATCGCTGACCCGGTGTTCCTGTTTGACGTGACTGAGCAGACGGACCGCACCTCCGGGCAGTCGGAGCGCGACCGCGTGGTGTTCTCGGTACAAATGCACAATGTGGAATCCATGACCCGGCAGGTGGGAGTGACCTCCGCCAGGAATACGCTGTACCTTGACATAGACGGCACAGTGGTGCAGTATCCGCGCGAGCAGGAGGGCACAGAGGGATCCGGCGAGGAAGCGCAGGGCAGGAAGCCCGGCTCCGGCTACGACCGCCGGGAGGAGTACTGCTCGCTTTCCGGAAAGAGCCTTGACGAGGAAGTGTATAAGGTCGAGGCGGAGCACAACATGGCGGACAGAATGCAGGAAACGGACTCCCTCACCATCGAAGCCGGGAATCCGCTGGATTACGGAGTAAAGTACGACGTCGGCACTCGTGTCACGGTATACGACCGGAACCGCACACTGCAGCTGGACAGCGTTATCTCTGCGGCGACGGTGCGCCGCACCGGCACGGAGTATTCCGTCCGGCTCACCCTGGGCGAGAGCAAGCCGAAGCTGCTGGATAATTACGCGAAGAAGAGCGAGGTCACACAACGAACAGTCCGCAACAGCAGCGGAGGTATCAGCGGAGTCTACACCAAGAAGATAGCTTTTACAGCCGGAGGATTCGACCTGACGTTCGCCGGATCCGGCGGTGATGTGCTGAACAGCTTCGCCATTACCGAGGACGAATCCGGGAATATTACCGGGATAACCAACACCACCGCCGGCAGAAGCATTGAGGTGACATATGACTGACGATTACAAGAAAGGGCTTATCACGGGGCTTGCAATGCAGCCACTCTGCGTTGCGGAAAGCTCCGGCGAGGTAAGCGAGAACCGCTGCGCCGACTGCGTACTGACCGGGATAGTCAGCGACGAGGGCTGGTGCAGACTGATAACCTATGAGGAGGGCTAATGGCATACATCAACACTATACAGCTTGAGCCGCAGGAAAGCGCCCAGGCTCTTGCGGAAGCTATGGCGCAGGCGCTTGGTAAGGCTCTGAAGTGGACTGTGGACGGCACCTCGGTGTGGGCTCCGGGCGGAGGAATCGCTATTCAGTTTTGTGTAAACAGCACGAGTGTTAAGACCGGCATAAGAAATTCTATTACACAACGTGAAGGGGATAATGCTCTCGTGTGGGCTGCGAGTCAGTACACCTGCGTGGATTATGTATGGACGGGCAGCACTCTGGCGGTAGGAATCAGAGCTGCCGGATCCTCCATTGTGCTTTCAGGTATGATTGCAAAAAATACTTCGGGCGCATACAAGGCTCTTGTGTCTTATTCTAATACAATGCTTTATATTGCGGAGGGGTTCCCGGCGTATAAGTCGTCAAATGGATTTACAAACAGTGCGGCAGGCGTTTCAACGTCCATAGTCAAGTTCCCGGATATGTGGGGCGGCTGCATGTTCATCGATCTGTATTACATGATGTCCTGCCCTGTGTCCGCACAGTCTGATCTTGTGTTCTTCATCGGTGGAAAGCATTACCGGCGTGTAGGAATCTCACAGTCGCTGTGCTTTGCGGTGCCGGTTGAATAAATTAATGGAGGGTAATTTATGACAGCAAAAACAATAACGCTTACAGGCGCAGAAACCAGGGCAGTTTACTCGGGCGGAAGCAACGCATGGCTGCGGAACGACGGCACGGACGTAATCTACGCGGCGGCAGTCCCGGGAATCACGGCAGGCTCCGACGGGGTAGTCAGCATACCTGCCGGGCAGTCCGCTCCGGTTTATGGCGCGTATGGAACGGTGTACCTGCTCGGCACGGGGTCGGTGCAGCTCATCGGCAGCGACTACAGCACGAACCCTTTTAAGACTTCCGCACAGTCCGGCGGCTCGGGTGCGGATTCCGTGGCGAGAGCCGCCATAAATCAGCATGCAGGCAACGCTGATATTCACGTTACTGCGGCGGAGAAGTCCGGGTGGGATGCCAAGGCTGATTCTGCCGACCTGGACAGCCACACGTCAGATACTGATATCCATGTCACCGCCGGGGAAAGGACCAAGTGGAACGCCAAGGCGGACAAGTCGGATATCCCGTCTGCGCTTCCAGCGGACGGTGGCAACGCTGATACAGTAAACGGGCACACGGTCAACGCTGATGTCCCGGCGAACGCTAAATTCACAGATACCAACACGACATACTCCGCCGGAAACGGTATATCAATATCTGGCACGACCATCAGTAACAGTGGTGTGCGTCTTGTTTCGACCGGAAAAACCAACGGAACGGTGGCTGTTAATGTTAATGGTGTGGAATCTGACGCAACAGTCAAGGGGCTGAATTCCGCTGCATACCAGGCGGTACAGACCGCCGCCGGAACTGTAGGATTACACCGAATATCCAGTGGCACCGCCGCAGCTACCACCACAAACTGCCCTGCCGGCTGCTGGTATGGTCAATATGAATGAGGTGCAGTATGAGCATTACAGTAAATGATAATGGAACTCTTCGCAAACTAGCAACCGTTTCGGCTAATGATGGAGGGGCACTTCGCGTTCTTAAATCAATTTCCGCTAATGATGGTGGGGTTCTGCGTAACATATACGCCAAAGCGGCATTTCCCGATGCGCAATCCGGAAAATTTACTTATATAACTGCATCGGGCACTTCAATTCAAAACCCACAGACATTTGGTAACGCCTTTAACATAACTGGTACAACTACCATAACGGTCAATTTATCCAATATAAAATATGGAGATGGCAATACGAAACAGTGTCAATTTTGGGTTTATAGGAATGATTATTCCACTGGAGATAACAGAACTGAAATGGAGCTGTCGAAAGGACTCAGTGGAGCGACCAAAGAGAACTATGGTAGTGCAACGGCAACAGTATCTAAAGCAGGAAATTATATCATTGAGGCGATACTATTCTCTGTCACAGGAAGCCAATCCGGTGTTTCATTTTATAATGGTTCGTGCGATTATACAATTACTTTTTCATAAGGAGATGTTTTTATGGTAACTTTTGCAAATGGATTAAATTTTGAAACTACAGTAATCTACGCAGTGCCTGCTGATTTTCAGGGCGCAAAACGGGATACCCTTGACATCGCTATCCCGGCGGATAAAATCACGCTTGACGAAGCTAAAGCAATCTGGCAGAATTCAGACGCGACATCGGAAATCACAATCACATACGAGGAGCTCGTAGACGGAAAGACCGTGACCAAGACTGGGGTGCATATCAATTATACTCTGCCGATGGCACTTACGCTTGATGTGCTCAACGGCGAACAGGTCGTGCATATCAAGCTCGCTCAGAAGTCTGCGCTGGAACTCACGCAGGAAAAGCAAGCACAGGACATGGATGATGTTAATGCTGCTCTCTGTGAGCTTGCTGAACTTATCGCAGGAGGTGAGGATAATGGCTAAGATTTTTTACAAGCGTATAGTCGCCGGTGAAATGACCCTTGAGGAAGTCCCGGCGCTCTGGAGAACCAAGGTAGAGAAACTGATCAATAAGGAGGAAAATCATGAATAAGATCAACTGGAAACGCAAACTTACAAGCCGCAAGCTCTGGGTGGCTACGGCAGGATTCGTGGCAGGGCTTATAGTCGCATTCGGCGGCAATGATGTCGCGACCGACCTTTACAACGAACTTATGGAATTACCGAACAACTGAGGAGGTACAATGGGAAACGCAGAATTCGAATTAATAAGCCGTAAGGCTGTTGCGGACTGGTATAGTCAGAACCGCGAGGAAATTACCATCGATAACGTTTATTTGGTGTGGGTATGCAAGGCGCTCCAGAATAACAAGGCGCTGCTTGCAACCACCAAACCAGATGGCATGTACTTTGAAGTAACTTATAACGGCGACAAGAACGAAATGTACCTTGACGCTTATAGCAAAGTTGAAAATGTACTTATTCCTATAAAGGAGGATAATCATGAAAATTGACTGGAAGAGAAAGCTTACATCGCGTAAATGGTGGGTATCCGTGGCGGCGCTGGTGTCGGGACTTATCCTGGCATTCGGCGGCGGTGACGAGGTGGCTACCACCGTCAGCGGCTGCATTATGGCTACTGCGGCGGTAGTCGGATACACCATCGGCGAGGGACTTGCGGATAGTTCCCACAAGGAGGACAACGGCGATGGCAATAACGTTTGAAGCCTACGCGCGGAATAACGGCGCATTCCGTGTGGCGCGCCCCATGCCGTCCGGCAGTCCTGCCGGGATAATCATACACAGCACTGGAGCGAATAATCCCAATCTGCGGCGCTATGTCAATGCGCCGGAGGTGTGCGGCGAGAATCCGTATAAGAACTACTTCGACCGTGCGGATTCCGACGTGTGTCCACATGCGGTCATCGGGCTGGATAAGTCCGGGGAAGTCCGCGCGGCTAAGCTGCTGCCATGGAATATCTGCTGCTGGGGCTGCGGCTCTGGCTCAAAGGGAAGCTACAATTACAGCCCGGCATACATTCAGATAGAGGTCTGCGAGGACGCGCTGAACGACCGCGCTTACTTCGAGGAGGCCTTTGGGCTTGCCGCCGACCTCTGCAAGCGGCTCATGAAGAATTATCCGTCAATCAAGCCGGATAACATCATCAGCCACCATGAAGCACACCTTCGAGGCTACGCTTCCAACCACGCCGACTGCGACCACTGGCTCCGGAAGTTCGGCAGGAACATGGATTGGTTCCGCGCGCTGGTTTCCGGCGAGAAGCAGGTCAAGCTCACCGCCGAGATCTCCGTCGGGCAGAGCAAAGTAGATCGTTACCGCCAGGCACTCCAGGCGCTCGGCTGTTCCGTGAAAACTGAATAATGGTTATCCCCGGGGCGCAGGCTCCGGGGATTTTTTGTGTATTATACGCAAAAATGAAATCGTCAATCAAAAGAGCGCCACGAAAAGGACAGATTAAAAGGAGTTTGACACCCCCTTTGACACCCCTAGTTCGGCATTTTTGAGCAAAAATAGCGTGCTTTCGGGCTAAAACTAATTTTCGACACGATGAAGAAAAATCCCTCTCAACCGCTTTGCAATGCGCTTTGAGAGGGATTAAATTCTGGTGACCCATCCGGGACTCGAACCCGGGACACCTTGATTAAAAGTCAAGTGCTCTACCACCTGAGCTAATGAGTCAGGTCGTCTGAATCGACAACAATAGTATTATACCAGAAACAAAGGGCTTTGTCAAGGGTTTTCGTCAAAAAAAGTGTGTCCGTCAGGAAAGTTTGTTGACAATTGGTAAAACGTGTGTGCGGAATATGTACATTTGTTAAAAATCACAAAAAACGCTGGAAATCTTGAAAAAAACTATTGACTTTTTGTAATCCGTGTGGTATTATATAGTCAAGGAAAGGAAATCAGTACAAGCATCTGAGATGAAGTTCTACCTGACATTCTACCAAGATCCTGACCTAATCTACGAAAGAGGTAAGTTCCGATGAATTAAGTTCACAGCTCAATTCAACAAGTATCGTGAAAGGAAAAGATCCGATGCACCTCTGATCGAAATTTTCGCCATTATTGCTTTAAGCAGAAAGGAAGCGAGTCCAGTGGAAACTACGGATTCACAGTATTCATCATCTGCGGCTCGTGACAAGGGCTGAGAATTCAATTACCGGCGGCTGGCTGCACAGGGTACTGTCTGACCCATAAGGTGCAGGCGCATCGCCAAACAGGGCGTCTAGCCTATTATCAAGACCTCGCCCGGAAGCTCCGCAGATGATTTTCGACCGCTATATGCGTTTACATAGATCACCCCTACAGATCATTCAACGACCATGAAGCAGGTGAGTCCAGTAAATCAGGTATATTAGCAGGAAAATCTACGAAAGGAACTTAGTCCGATGGAAACCTGAACATTTGTTTTCACAAATCTTCTAAGGCGGTACATTCCAATGAACCAGTAAATCAATACAACTGAATATAATAAAAGCCCTGCAATCGCAGGGCTTTAGTTGTATGTTGACCGTGCTGGATTTTTGTGGTACAATATAATCAGCACAGAAATTTATGCTGACAGGAGGAGAAAATGCAGTACGTTGTAACAAATTCGCAGATGAAGGAGGCCGAGCGCAGGTGCGACCAGAGCGGTATCTCCTATTATCAGATGATGGAGAACGCCGGAACACGCTGCGCGGAATTCCTGATGGAGCTTCTGCCGGAGAACACGCGCACCGTCGTTATGTGTGGCTCCGGGAACAACGGCGGCGACGGTCTGGTAATTGCGCGTCTGCTGAGGGAGCACGGGCGCAGCGTTTCAGTGTTGCTTGCTTCCGGAACTCCCAGGACAACGGACGCGGCGGAAAATCTCGCGCGGCTGCCGATTGGTACGCTGGTGTATTCCGCGGAGCAGTACCGCGAGGCGTTCCGGTATGCTGGCTGCGTGGTGGACTGTATTTATGGCACCGGATTCCACGGCTCCCTCCGGGAGAAGCCGGTGGCAATCCTCCGGACCGCCAACCATTGTGCTGTCCGGGTGGCAGTGGATATTCCCAGCGGAGTGAATTCCGACACCGGGGAGCTGGACGAGCACTGTTTCCGCCCTACACACACGCTGGTCATCGCCGCAATGAAGGCTGGACTGCTGAACGCGCCTGCTTCCGATATTCTCGGCGAAGTCCGCATTATGGACATCGGTATCGGCGAGCACTGCTATGAGGAGAATCACGTTGCATTTCTGACGGACGACAGCCTGCGCAGACCATTTCCGCCACATGGCAGGAATACCCACAAGGGAACCTTTGGCAGGCTCGTGGGATTCGCCGGAAGCTTGTGCTACAACGGAGCGGCGTATATGTGCGCAAGCTCCGCCCTCCGGAGCGGCGTGGGGCTGTATTTCGCGGCAAGCCCCGTCAGCGTGGTGAAGATAATAGCCGCCGGGATCCACGAAGCGGTGTATGTTCCGCTGCCGGAAACCCCCGACGGATTCGTTGCCGTGGATTCCGTCGCGCTGGATGAGATCGTGCTCCCGAAGCTTGACAAGGCTTCCGCAGTGATCGTAGGCTGTGGACTGGGGAACAGCGAAAATACGCGCAGACTGACGGAATTCGTCATAAGACGCGCCGCATGTCCGGTGATTATTGACGCGGACGGCATAAATTCCATCGCCGGGAATATAGATGTACTGAAGGAGCGGACAGGCGATACGATCCTCACGCCGCACCCGCTGGAATTCAGCCGCATGACCGGGCTGAGCATTGCGCAGATACAGTCCGACCGGCTGAATGCCGCGAAGGGATTCGCGCAGGAATACGGCGTGACGCTGCTGCTGAAGGGCGCGGACACCGTGATCGCTGCGCCGGACGGAAGGGTATGCGTGAACGCCCGGGCATGCAGCGGATTATCCAAAGGCGGCAGCGGAGATGTGCTGACCGGTATCATCGGAGCTTTCACGGCGCAGGGTGTGGAGCCGTTCAGGGCGGCGTGCGCCGGGGCTTACTGCCACTGGAAGGCAGCGGATATTCTGTGTGCGCGCATGCCGGCGGAGAGCATTCTTCCCACGGACATCATTGCGGCGCTGCCGGAGGTCTATTCGCAGAAATAACGCTCCTGACTTGATTTGCAGGGGGATTATTATGCGTAAAATTATTGTTGCGGCGGTTCTCGGCGGAGGACTGCTGATGAGTGGCTGCAGCGGAGCCAATCCGTTCACCGCTGAGAAGCTGCCGGATTTCAGCGGAGGTTTCTCCTCCACCGCAGAGCTTACCTACGGCAAGCTGACGGCGCAGGCGGACATCGACCGTATTGAACCGGGCAGCTGGGAATTCACGTTCACGGCTCCGGAGGAACTTTCCGGCGTGGTAATGACCATCGAGGACGGAAAGCTGTCCGCAAGTCTTGGCGAGATCTCCGTCGAGGACGGGGGAGGGGACCACACGGCGCTTCCGCTGGTGATAGCCGGGGCGATAGACGGGCTGAGCGGAATTTCCGCCGGGGAGCTTACGGAAAAGGACGGTGTGCTGTCCGCCCGGAGCGACTGCCAGGGAGCGCGGTGTACAGTGACTATCGACAAGGCTACCGGAGATATCCTGACGGTGCGTTCGCCGTCAAACAAGCTGTCCGTGTATTTCAGCGATGTTGCGCCATACACCGCTGATTCGGCTACTGTAGAATGATATCACAAAAAGGGACTGTTTTCACAGCCCCTTTTCACTTTATCCTCTGACTCTGCTTTGAATTCAGTGCATGAGTATATCCACGCTGAGTATTATTGACAGCGCCACGTTGAAGGTATTCGCAATGCCGATGTAGGTCACCCGTGTTTTACGGTCAGTGAATCCGTTGGAAACCAGTCCCAGCCATACGCAGGAGATGGCTACGGCGGAGATAAGAACCACGACTCCGGCAATATCATTGATAGTGACTTTGAGTACGATACCCACCACGGCGTATGTGACGAAATACGCGAGGGGCACCAGGGTCAGCGGAAGCGTCGCCCAGAGCCACTGGATACGGCGCCTGCGCAGGAATATAACCGACATCAGCAGGAATATTCCTGCAATGGCAGCGCATTCGATCCACATGCTGATTCTCCTTTCCCGTTGTCATTCTGCAGAGGAAGCCTGCACCGTTATTTCAGCGGAGCCACTTTCCTGCGTGCCTGCGGAGGATACCTCAGATACCGAGGATACCGGCGTGGAATTGTCGTCCGGTGTCGGTACGTTCCACCCAAGATCCTTTGCGAACATGGTGAGCGCGAAAATAAGTCCGCAGATGGCGAGGAGTATCACGATCATGATTATATTCAGCGCAACGATATAAGGCGGCAGTTTCTGACGTCCAGCCATGACAATACCTCCGTTAAGGCAGGCGATGTTCACCGCCGCCGTGAATTAATAAATTTATACTATTATACACTAATATCCGGAAAAAATCAAGCCCAATTATTCAAATTCCCGGTCGCCGCTGTAGATATTCGTCCGGACTATCCGCAGGCGTTTCACCTTCTCGCCGTATTCTGCGGAATATGCCTCGAATATCAGCGATGGATTGATGTTGAACGTATTGCCAGCCGGTAGAGTTACCTCCAGCACGTCGTCATGCAGGCTCACGTCCGTCATCAGGGGCTTCAGGTCTACTATCGTGCTGCCCTTCTTTGTGCGCTTTTCGACGTTTATCTGCTCCTTTTCGCACAGCGCCCGGAGCTTCTCCGGGTCGGCGGAGGATTCAATGCGGTAGCGCGCCGCGGTTATATCGGTGTTCTTGTCCTTGGGCACGGTGATCTCCGTCACCTGGATATCCGGCGGAAGCGCGGCATTCAGCCTGTCCCGTACCTCGGAGTAGGGCACGTCCTCGGTCAGGCGGAAATCCATCGCTTCGTGGAGTCCCTCCTGTCCCAGGGAGAGGGGGAGCATGAATGTGACATAGGTCCTCGGATTGAATCCCTCGGTCTGCCAGATTGGGAGTTTCGTGCGTTTCATAGCGCGGATAACAACGCCGCTGAGGTCCAGGTGCGAGATGTACTTCGCCCTGCCTGTCTTGGAGAAGAACGCTCTTGTATTAACGGATGGCACGGCAGATCTCACCTCCCACGCACTTTGCAACGCCGCAGTTGGAGCACTTCTCCCGGCAGTTCGGGGTAGTCACTCCCTGGTGGGCGCGCTTATTCTCTTCTATCAGGAATTCCCGGCTGACCAGCATGTCAATGTGGCTCCAGGGGGCTACTTCGTCGTAGGGACGGCGGCGGTTGGCGTAGAACGCCGGGTCCAGTCCGCATTCCTGCATTGCTTCTATCCACTTGTCGAACTTGAAGTATTCGTCCCAGCCGTCCAGCTTGCAGCCCTTCTGCCATGCGAGGTAGATTGCCTTTCCAAGTCTGCGGTCGCCCCGGGCGAGCACGGCTTCAATCAGCGAGAGGTCGTATTTCGACCAGCTTATCACGATCTTGCGGTCGTTGTTGATGGATTTGAGGTGCGCCTGGCGCTCCTTTACTCCGGCTTCGTCCAGCTGCGGCTCAAATTCGAACGGAGTGAACGGCTTCGGAATAAACGTAGACAGCGAAACCGCAACTCCCGGACGTCCCCTGGCGTGGTTCGGGGTGGCGTAGAATTCCTCAATGACAGCCTTTGCCATGTTGTATACGCCCTCCACGTCCTCCATTGTTTCGGTTGGGAGTCCCATCATGAAATACAGCTTGATGTTGGTGTATCCGCCCTCGAACGCGATACGCACGCTGTCCATGACGTTTTTCTCAGTGACGTTCTTGTTGATGACATCGCGTATTCGCTGTGTGCCGCCCTCCGGGGCGAAGGTCAGTCCGGATTTGCGCACGTCGGTTATCTTCTTCAGCACCTCGTCGCTGAAGCGGTCGATACGCAGCGACGGCAGGGAGAGATTTATTTTCTCGGCGGAGGTGTAGTCCGTCAGTTCCGACAGAAGCCCCACGATGTCTTTGTAGTCGCCGGTGGACAGCGATGACAGCGAAACCTCGTCATAACCTGTGTTTTCGCACAGCGCCTTAGTGCTCCGGAGTATCGTATCCTTCTGCTTTTCTCGGTAGGGTCGGTAGATGAATCCCGCCTGGCAGAAGCGGCAGCCGCGGATACAGCCGCGCAGCACTTCCACAACGGCGCGGTCGTGGACTATCTGCGTGAACGGTACTACGAAATTATCCGGGGCGTAAACCTTGTCGAAATCCTTTATAATGCGCTTCCTGATAGTGGCAGGGGCGCCGTCCTTCGGCGTGATGGACTTTACGGTGCCGTCCGGGTTGTAATCCACGTCGTACAGCGACGGAACATAGATTCCCTCTATCTGTGCCGCCCTGAGCAGGAATTCCTGCCGGGTAGCGCCCTCTTTCTTGCACTGCTCCATCAGCCGCATTACTTCAAGGTTCATCTCCTCGCCCTCGCCTATTGCGAAGAAGTCGATGAAATCCGCCAGCGGCTCGGGATTGCACACGCAGGGACCGCCAGCCATCACCATGGGAGTGAGCCCGGTGCGGTCCTTTGCCAGCACGGGAACTCCGGCGAGGTCGAGCATTTCCAGTACGTTGGTAAAACTCATCTCGTATTGCAGAGTGAACCCGATGAAGTCGAACTCCCTTATGGGGTCCAGGCTCTCCAGGGCGTAGAGGGGGATATTCCGGGCGCGCATCTGCTCCTCCATATCCGGGAGAGGCATGAATACACGTTCGCACCAGTAGTTCGGCACGGCGTTCTTCAGCCCGTAGAGTATCTTCATGCCGAGGTGGGACATGCCTATTTCATAGGTGTCCGGGAAGCAGAACGCGAAGCGGATATCTACCTTGGATTTGTCCTTTATCACCGCGCCGTGTTCGCCGCCGATATATCGCGATGGCTTCTGGACCTCCAGGAGGAATTCGTCCAGCTGCTCCATCATTGCTTTGTTGGTATACAGGTTTTCTGCCATTTTAATCTCCTGTTAGTATGCTTTCGCCTGGGTGAAATCCACCGTCTTGTTGAACGGGTTGTAGCTGATATCGGCGAAATTCTTGTTGATATAGAAATATTCGTTCTTGTAGTAAAGCGGAATGAATATAGCGTCGTCGATGATCGTCTGTTCCGCCTGCTTGTAGAGGTCGGCGCTGGCGCTGAGGTCAGCTGCGCGCTGTGCGGAGTTCACAAGCCGGGTCACGTCCGCGCTGGAATATCCCGAGTAATTCCCGGAACCGCTCTTGGTAAAGGATTGCAGATATGCGGCAGGGCTGTTGGTGCTGCCGTTGAGGTCCTGCATCGCTATTTCGAAATCTCCGGAGGAGAGCCTTGCGTTGAAGTCCGACTCGCTGAGGGTCTCAACAACGCAGTAGAATCCGAATTCGCGCTGCCATTCCTGCATGATGGCAGATATCATTGCGGAGGCTGCGCTGTCGTCACGGGTGATTATCCGCGCGCCGGAGAACAGGTCCCTGTCCAGTCCTGGGAGCGCCTGCTGGTAGTATTGCTGCGCCTTGTCGGTGCTGTATTCCGCGGTCAGCTTTTCCCCGGCGTATTCCCGGTAGCTTTTGTCAAGCAGCGTGACCTCTCCGGGGACTATGGCGTATGCCACGGCGTGGTCGGTCACGGTCTGCGCCAGCTTCTCCCGGTCGATGAGGGAGGCGAGCGCCCGGCGGAATCCGGCGGTGCGGAACAGCTCGAAATCCTTGTTGAACAGCATTCCCACGGTGATCGCGTCGTATTCCTGCACGGTGTACTTGTCGCCGGTGATGAGTCCGCGCTGATCCTCCGTCACCGCAATACAGCTGATGGTGCCGGAAACGAAGTCGTCCACGAAATCCTCGTCGCCCTCAATGAAGAAGTTCAGCCCGGAGGGATAAACCTTGTTCGCCTCGCTGTTCTTGGCATGTCGGCGGAGGATCAGCAGGTTGTTGTCGGTTATCGTATAGGGGTCGTAGTTCCAGGTGCGCAGGTAGAATGCACCGTTGGAGGGAGTGGTGTCCCTGGAAAGCCCGTACCTTCCCTGGGAGGAGATGAAGTACTCCTCGCTGCACGGCATTGCAGGAGCCTCGGTCAGCAGCATGGGGAAGTTCGGGTCGGGGTATTCCAGCTCGATGGTCAGCTCATAGTCGCCGCTGGCGGTGACTCCGAGCCTTGACAGGTCGGATATCGCCCCGGAGTTTATCGCCCGGGAATTCTTTATGCAGAAGTATTCCGAAGCCCGGGGCGCACGGGTCGCCGGGTCGAACAGCCGCTGGAATCCGAACACGAAATCCTGCGCAGTGCATACGGAGTCGAATCCGTTGGTGTCCGTCCAGTAGTTGGAGCTGCTCAGCTTGAATCTGTATGTAAGTCCGTCGTCGCTGACGGTGTAGTCCTCGGCAACTCCGGCTCTTAGGCTGCCGTCCGGTTCCAGTCGGAGAAGCCCGGTGTACAGGCTGGCGATAAGCAGCGTGGAGGAGTCGTCGGAAGCAGTCTGGGGGTCCAGGCTCCCGGGATTATAGGCGATATCGTATTTTATTACGCCGTCGCTGCCGTCTTTTTCAAAGCAGCCGGTCATGGATAGTATGAAGCAGCAGAGCGCTGCTGCGATTATTCTTCTGAAATGCCGTTTCACGGTTGATTCCTTTCTACTCGAAAATGCAATTTACAATTAATTATAGCATTATCTTCTGATTTATTCAACCGATTTCAGCATTTTTTATTATTACAGTTTTGTAATAATTTGAGTGCTTCACAGTTCAGGATATTCCACCGCCGCGCCGGTTCTCAGGCTTTCGGGGACGTTTATCAGCCGCTGATTGGAGCTTCCACGGAATTGCAGCGACAGTGAGCGCTTCGAAATATCGAACCGCCCGTCCACCAGCACGTCGAGTATTCCCAGCAGCTTCCCGACGTATTCCTCGCGCTGAGCCTTCGCCTGGAGTTCCTCAAAGGTCCAGCCGCTGTAGCACATTAAGTGCTTGCCGGCGGCTCTGAAGCGGCTGCCCAGTTCGTACAGCGCTTCCGCCTGGCAGAACGGCTCCCCACCGGAGAACGTTACTCCTCTGCACAGGGGATTTTCCATGCACTGCTCATACAGCGAGTCGGTGGTGGTCAGCTTTCCGCCGGAGAAGTCGTGGGTTTCCGGATTGTGACAGCCGTCGCAGTGGTGCGGACAGCCCTGCACGAATACCACGAAGCGCAGTCCGGGGCCGTCAACGATGGAGTCCTCGACTGTTCCTGCAATTCTTATTTCCATGGTGATTCCTTTCGATTCCTGAATACAAAAATGACGGGCGGATACAGGATCCGCCCCTACATTTCGGTTGTGGTTTGATTTATTCCCCGAAGGTGCCGTGCTTTACGCGGTCGGATTCCTCGGCGCGCTTTGCATTGTTGAAGCGGTCAAGGGTACCTACGAGATATCCTGTGATACGGCGGATACGCTCAAAGGCGATCTCCTCCTCCCTGCGGTGGCAGCAGGGGCACTCGTCGTCGATTATTCCGGTGTAGCCGCAGCTCGGGTCGCGGTCGATCGGGTGGTTGATAGCGCCGTAGCCAATACCCTGCTCCTTCATGCAGCGGACGATCTGCTCGAACGCGTCGAGATTCTTGAGCGGATCGCCGTCAAGCTCGATGTAGCTGATGTGACCGCCGTTGGTGAGGGCGTGATAGGGCGCCTCCAGCTTGATCTTGCGGAACGCGCTGATGTTGTAGTACACCGGGATATGGAAGGAGTTCGTGTAGTAATCCCTGTCGGTGACTCCGGGGATCTCGCCGTAGCGCTTCTTGTCCATGCGGACGAACCTGCCGGAAAGTCCCTCTGCCGGAGTAGCCAGCAGGCTGAAGTTGAGGTGCGTTTTTTCGCTCTCGTCGTCCATGCGCTTTCTCATGCGTGTGATGATGTCAAGACCGAGCTTCTGTGCCTCGGAGGATTCGCCGTGATGTACGCCGATGAGCGCCTTTAGGCATTCCGCAAGACCGATGAATCCCATTGAGAGGGTGCCGTGCTTGAGTATCTCGGCGATGCTGTCGTTCTCCGACAGCTTCTCGGAATCAATCCACACGCCCTGACCCATCAGGAACGGGAAGTTCTTTACATGCTTGCGGCACTGTATCTTGAAGCGGAACACTAGCTGGTCGACAACCAGATTCATCATATCATCCAGGGAAGCATAGAACTTGTCCAGGTCGCCGTGCGCTTCGATGGCAAGGCGCGGAAGATTGATGGTGGTGAAGCTGAGGTTGCCCCTGCCAGTGACTATCTCACGGGTGGGATCGTATACGTTGCCGATAACTCTGGTGCGGCAGCCCATGTAAGCCGCCTCGGTGTGGTAATCGCCGGGCTTGTAGTACTGGAGGTTGAACGGCGCGTCAATGAAAGAGAAATTCGGGAACATACGCTTTGCCGAAACACGGATAGCCAGCTTGAACAGGTCGTAGTTCGGGTCGTCGGGATTGTAGTTGATTCCTTCCTTGACCTTGAAAATGTGGATCGGGAATATCGGGGTTTCCCCGTTGCCGAGTCCGTGCTCCTCCGCGAGCATTACGTTCTTGATGACCATGCGGCCCTCGGGGGATGTGTCGGTTCCGTAGTTGATGGACGAGAACGGATTCTGCGCTCCCGCCCTGGAATTCATGGTGTTCAGGTTGTGAATGAGCGCTTCCATTGCCTGGTATGTGGCGCGGTCGGTTTCGGATTCCGCGAGTTTTTCGGCGCTGTCCTGAAGATGGGAGAAGTTCTCACCGTACTTTCCGGCGATCTTTTCCCATTCCTTCGCCTTGTAGTCGTCGTTGTTCCGGAGTCTGGGATAAAGACCGGATTCCTGCTCGATGTCGGCGGCTGCCTTCTTCATCTCGGCGAGGACATCGGTGAAGTCGTCAAGCCCGAGGGAGAAGGACACTGCCTTGGCGAGGTTGTTGGTATACAGCCTGCGGAAGGTCTTCTTTACGCCCTCTGCCATTGCGTAGTCGAAATTCGGCACGGACTGACCGCCGTGCTGGTCGTTCTGGTTGGACTGTATTGCAATGCATGCAAGCGCTGCGTAGCTGGAAATATCGTTCGGTTCGCGCAGATAGCCGTGACCGGTGGAGAATCCGCCGTGGAACAGCTTGAGCAGGTCTATCTGGCAGCAGGTGGTCGTGAGAGTGAGGAAATCCAGGTCATGGATATGAATATCGCCGTTGATGTGCGCCTGGGAGTGCTTCGGGTCGAGGACGTACATCTCGTTGAACTGCTTCGCGCCCTCGCTGCCGTATTTCAGCATGGTTCCCATGGCAGTGTCGCCGTCGATATTTGCGTTTTCGCGCTTGATGTCGCAGTCTGACGCAGACTTGAATGTCAGGTCCTCATATATCTTCATGAGGGTGGAATCCATCTCGCGCGCCCGGGTGCGGTCCGCACGATAGAGAATATACGCTTTGGCGGTTTTTGCGTGACCCTCCTCGACGAGAACTTTCTCCACCATATCCTGTACCTCTTCAACGGAGGGATTCCGCCCGATTATTTCCTCGGAAAGGCGCTGGCACACCTTGTCAGCAAGCGCCATTGCCTCGCTGAAATCTCTGCCGCCTACTGTCTGAGCTGCTTTGAATATTGCGTTTGCTATCTTTTCTATATTGAAGGGCACCTGCCGCCCGTCCCGCTTTTTTATCATCGTTATCATTGCCATGTCACTGTTCCTCTTTCCTTCTTAAATGAAATAAAATAACACAATATCTTGTATAAATAATGCCGATATATCTATTATATAGGCATGCAGGATATTTGTCAAGGCATAATGAAATTAAGTTTTGCACAAAATACCTTGTTGAATTTCGTTGGATATACACAAATCAAGGCTGCGGATTATGGGACATCGTGTTGCTAATAGGCGGCATTCTGGCAATGCTGTGCGGTTTGCAGTAATGTTTCACAAATGTGAATATGCGGACAGGTGTGGCGTATTTGACGTAGGACTGTGGTTGTGGTATACTGTATACATCTACACTACATATACGCAGGGGGACGACATGCCACAGAAATTCCAGTATTCCGACGATGGAAGCAGGTATCACACGCTGAAATACCACAACATGCGCATATGGGGCAGACCAGTGTACAAGGCTGTTGTGGACGCCGGATTCACCTGCCCGAATATTGACGGCAGCTGCGGCTCCGGCGGCTGCATTTACTGCTCCGGCGGCAGCGGATACTTCACTGCTCCTGCGCTTTCCGTCAGGGAGCAGATACTCCGGGAGAGCGCGCGGATACGCGTTTCCCACCCGGACGCCGGGGTTATAGCGTATTTCCAGGCGCACACGAATACCTACGGCAGCCCGGAGCGGCTCCGGGAGGTTTACTCCCAGGCGCTGGAATGCGGCGTGTGTGGGATTTCCTGCGCTACCCGGGCGGACTGTATCGACGGCGAGCGCGCGGAACTCCTGGCTTCCCTCGGAGTCCCGGTGACGGTGGAGCTTGGATTGCAGACTGCCCACGACAGCACCGCGGAATACATCAACCGCGGTCACGACTTTGCGCGGTTCCTGGAGGGATTCCGCACGGCGAGGGAATACGGGCTGCGCGTGTGCGTACACATAATAAACGGGCTGCCCGGGGAAACGCCGGAAATGATGCTGCAAACCGCTGAGATCCTCGGAAAACTGCGCCCGGACGGGGTGAAAATTCACCTGCTGCATGTCATTGGGGGGACTGCTCTTGCGCAGCTGTGGCGCGGCGGCGACTACGCCCCGATGGACATGCAGGACTACATTGATGTAACGGTGCGGCAGCTGGAACTTCTCCCGGCGGAAACCGTGATCGAGCGTCTGACCGGGGACGGGGACAGAAATACGCTGCTGGCGCCGCTGTGGAGCCTGGACAAAAGGGCGGTACTGGGTGGTATAATGAAGCGGCAGAAGCAGCTTGACAGCATACAGGGAGCGAGATTCCGGGAGGATTGAATGGACATCTGGTCAATGACAATGGCGGCGCTGGAGGAGTGGTTCCGGGGGCGCGGAGAAAATCCGGCGAAGGCGGCGATACTGTACGAATACATCTATCAGCGCGGACTGCGCAGCTTTGCGGAGCTTCCCTTCGCGCAGCGCGTGATATCAGCACTGGAGCAGGAATTCACACTGGAGCTCCCGGAAACGGAAGCGGTGAGCGGCAGCGAGGACACCGCCAAGATACTGCTGCGGCTGGCAGACGGGGAGTTCGTGGAATCTGTGCTGATGCGGCAGGAATACGGCGGCAGCGTTTGCGTTTCCACCCAGGTGGGCTGCGCCATGAGGTGCAGATTCTGCCAGAGCGGCAGGCTGAAGAAGCGCCGGAGCCTTTCCGCCGGGGAAATGGTGGCGCAGGTCATGAAGCTGCGCCGGGAGTATTCCGCAGAGATCCACAGCGTCACGGTCATGGGGATAGGCGAGCCGTTCGATAATTTCGGCGCAGTCCGGGATTTCTGCGACATCATCACGGACTACAAGGGTCTTTCCATTGGCGAGAAGCACGTCACGGTGTCCACATGCGGAATCGTCCCGGGAATACGGCAGTGGTCGGAGCTTCCGCACCCGTGCAGTCTTGCGGTCAGCCTGCACGCGGCGGAGGATTCCCTGCGATCGGAACTCATGCCGGTGAACCGGAAGTATCCCGTGCGCGACGTCATCGCAGCTGCCCGGGAATTCGCGGAGCGCCACAACCGCCGGGTGACGCTGGAATACGTCATGCTGAATGGCGTGAACGACTCCCCGGAGCAGGCGGAAAGGCTTGCGGAACTTGTCGCAGGAAGCCGGAGATTCTATGTGAACATAATCCCGTACAACGGCAACGACAGCGGATTCACACGCAGCAGCCGGGAGCGCATAATGGCGTTTTACGACGTGCTCAAGAAGCGCGGCGTGGCGGTCACCATGCGCCGGGAATTCGGCGGAGATATCGCGGCGGCGTGTGGGCAGCTCAGTTCGCTCCATCAGAAGATAGGGGAGTGAAATTGGAAACTCGGAATTGTTGCAGGACATAACAAAGAGGGAGGGGCTTGCCCCTCCCATATTCATATATTCGTCCGCAGTAGCGGACTCCGAAATTCCGCATTACGCATTCCGAATTACGAATTAAAAAAATTCTCGGGCGGTATCGTACCTGATCACGATACCGCCCGAGCCTGGTGCCGGTAGTGGGGGTCGAACCCACACGCTATTGCTAGCAGCGGATTTTGAGTCCGCCTCGTCTGCCAGTTCCAACATACCGGCGTGTAATATAATCATTTTATCACACAAAGCACGTTTTGTCAACCGGATTTCGAAAAAATCCGTCACTGGGTATTGCAAATCCATGTGATTTGTGCTATACTATAAAGGATAGTGGGTATTTTTGCGACAGAGAATACTTTGTGATACTAATTTATACAGGAGATACTATGATACAGTACGATGAAACAAGACTTGCGATGGAAGCGCTCACACCGCAGATAGAAGAACTCAGGGGCGCGCTGAACCTTGACGGACTTCAGATCAAAGTTGATGAACTGGAGATGAAATCCACCGAGCCGAATTTCTGGGACGATCCCGAAAAGGCGCAGGCAGTTCAGCAGCAGATCGGACAGTACAAGAACACGATAGAGAACTTCAACCGCCTCAAGACCAATCATGACGACGTTCTCGCCATGATCGAGCTTGCCGAGGAGGAGAACGACGAGAGCGCCGTTGACGAGGTAAAGGAACTCGCCGAGAAGGTAAAGACCGAGTTTGAAGAGCAGAAGCTTGCCACCCTCATGACAGGCGAATACGACAGCTCCAATGCGATTCTCACGTTCCACGCCGGCGCCGGCGGAACCGAGGCGCAGGACTGGGTTTCCATGCTGCTGAGAATGTATATGAAGTGGGCTGACCGCCACGGATTCAAGACCGAAGTCCTGGATATCCTGGACGGTGAAGAAGCCGGAATAAAGAGCGCTTCTATCCACATTCAGGGATTCAACGCATACGGATTCCTGAAGTCCGAGAATGGCGTACACAGACTGGTGCGCGTTTCCCCGTTCGACGCCCAGGGCAGAAGGCACACCAGCTTCGCCAGCGTCGAGGTAATGCCCGAGATCGAAAAGGACGTTTCCGTCGAGATACGCGATGAGGATATCATCATGGAAGTATTCCGCGCGAGCGGCGCAGGCGGACAGCACATCAACAAGACTTCCTCTGCAGTAAGACTTATACACAAGCCCACGGGCATCGTCGTTGCCTGCCAGACCCAGCGTTCCCAGGTACAGAACCGTGACTTCGCGATGAAAATGCTGATGTCCAAGCTGGTAGAGATCAAGGAGCGCGAGCACCTTGAAAAGATCAGCGACATCAAGGGTGAGCAGCTCAAAATCGAGTGGGGAAGCCAGATCCGCTCCTATGTATTCATGCCTTACACTCTTGCCAAGGATACCCGTACCGGCTTCGAGAGCGGTAATATCCAGGCGGTAATGGACGGCGATATCGACGGATTCATCTACGCTTACCTCAAGGCAAAGAGCCTGGGTGAGATCTGATGCCGCTGGCAAAGAACGACATCATCACGCTGGAGATAACTGCGCTCACAAACGAGGGCAGCGGCGTGGGTCACTATAAAGAAGACAGCTCCGACGGGCGCGGAATAGCGGTTTTCGTGCCGCTGACCGCCGTCGGGGACGTTATTTCCTGCCGGGTGGTCAAGGTGCTCCGAAGCTACGCCTACGGACGCGTCGAGGGTATCCTCACCGCCTCCCCGGACAGGGCGGAGGACGGCTGTCCGGTGTACGCAAAGTGCGGCGGCTGCTGCTTCCGGCATATTTCCTACGAGGCGGAGCTGCGCGCCAAGCAGGGATTCGTGCAGGACGCCTTTATGCGGCTCGGCGGACTTTCGCCGGAATTCCTGCCGATACAGGGGAGCGAGTCCCCGGAGGGCTACCGAAACAAGCTGCAAATGCCCGTATCGAAGCAGGGCGGCAGAACCGTCTGCGGATTCTACTCTGAGCGCAGCCATAGGGTCGTCCCGGTGGAGAAGTGTGCTTTACAGCCGGAGCTTTTTGCGGAGATAACACGATTTGTGACGGAGCAGGCGGACAGGCTCCGTATTTCCGTCTACAACGAGGAGAAGCACGAGGGAGTGCTGCGGCATATTTACCTGCGCCGTGGGCACTACAGCGGCGAGGTTTGCCTGTGCCTTGTGGCAAGGAGGAAAGTCCCGGAGTTTGAGCGGCTTGCGAAGGCAGCCGCGGAACGATTCCCGGAGATAACCGGCGTGGTGCTCAACATCAATCGCGACCGCACCAATGTTATCCTTGGCGAGGAGGAGCAGGCGCTTTTCGGCAGGGCGGAAATAAAGGATACGATGTGCGGAGTGAATGTTGAAATTTCTCCGAAGTCGTTCTATCAGGTGAATACCCCGGCGGCGGAGGCTCTCTACCGCCAGGCGGCGGAATTCGCCCAGCCGGAGGGGAAGCTGCTGCTCGACCTCTACTGCGGCGCCGGAACCATCGGGCTTTCCATGGCAGGGAAGGCACGCCGGCTCATCGGCGCGGAGATAGTCCCCCAGGCGGTGGAGAACGCCCAGGAGAACGCGGAGCGCAATTCCGTTAAGAACGCGGAATTCATCTGCGCGGACGCAGGGCAGGCGGCTCAGCAGCTGGAAAGGTCCGGCGAGCGCCCGGACGTGATAATACTGGATCCTCCCAGAAAAGGGTGCAGTGAGGATACACTTACCGCCTGTGCAGGAATGCAGCCGGAGCGTATCGTCATGATATCCTGCAATGCGGCGACCGCCGCAAGGGACTGCAAACGTCTGGCGGAGCTGGGCTACACGGCGGCAATAGTGCGCCCGTTTGACCTTTTCCCGAGGACCAGCCATGTGGAGTGCGTGGTGCTTATAAATAAAAATAATGTGTAAAACAATGCTGGAGGCAATATGTTGACAGAAATAAAAAAGGCAGTGGTATCAGGAATTCTGATATCAATAGGCGGCTGCGTGCTGATCGCCAGCACGAAATCCGGAATGATGTGGGCAGGCGCGGTATTGTTCTCACTTGGGCTTTTCGCAATATGCGAGTACGGCTTCAATCTCTACACCGGTAAGGTGGGATACATTGCGGAGCACTTCCGGGATGTGAAGTACATAGGGCTGGTCGTGCTTATCCTTGTCGTGAACCTGCTGACGACATTTCTCATGGGAATCCTGGTGAGCCTGTGCCTGCCGGATATTGCGGAGGGCGCACGGGCAAGCTATGCTGCGAAGCTCGGTGCGGAGCCGCAGAAGTGGCTGCTGTCCTCTGTCCTGTGCGGACTGCTGATGTACCTTGCGGTGGACCTCTGGAAGCGCGGTCAGAAGATCGGCGTGTTTCTGTGTGTTCCGGTGTTCATTTTCAGCGGATTCGACCACTCCATCGCGAACTCCTTTTATAATGGCGCTGCCATCGGCGCGGATACATTCACGCTGCGCAACGCAGCTTTTGTGACAGTTGTCGTACTCGGCAACGCACTGGGAGGAATGCTCCTGCCCATGCTGACGAGAAAGTGGAAGAAGTCCCCGGAGGACGCTGACTGACAGTTTATACGGAAACGGCGGTGAGTTTGTGAACAGATTCATGGTCATCATAATGAAAACAGGGTTCGCTGTGCTGTTCCTGGCTGTGTTCGCGGTGATCCTGGCGCTTGGGTGCGCGGCGGCGTTCGGCGTGCCGGCAGGTATCATGGTGAGTGTGTTCGGGCTTGCCGTCAAGCTTTTCCGGGCGGAGTTCATCGTCACCTCTCTGTCGGCGGAAACCATGCTGTTCGGTGGACTGGCGGCGGCGTTCGGGGCGGCTTTCTGCGGAATCGCCGCCGTGGAGCTTGGATTCGTCATTTCCGGGGCGTATCTCAGGGTGCGTAAGCGCTGTGATGTGCTCCTGGGCTGGAAGCCGCTCTGACCTGGGGGTGTTGGATTGAAACGTGCGGTGCTTCACCGGTGGCTGATAATTACCGGAGGACTTGCTGCGGCGTTCGCTGCCGCGGCAGTGCTTGTTCCCGGGGAGAGTCTGGGCTCCGCTAGGGAGGGCAACGAGGAATTCCCACTGTGCGAATACATAAACGTCGATCTGCTCAGCATTCCGGTCAGCGTTATTCCATATGACGGCGACAGGATACGGTTTGACTGGCGCAATGATGTTCCGCTGACGGCGGAGGTCGGGGACAACTCCCTGACGATAACCGAAAGCAGTGAGTTCGTCATCTCGCTTTTCGCCGGGGATACCGGGGACTACGGCATGCGGCTGTATCTGCCCCGGGAATACTACCGCAATATCGTTATCTACACCGCGGCAGGGGACGTGAATCTCGGAGATGTGGACAGCGACCATATCACCGTCGTCACCAACAGCGGAGATATCCTGTCGGAGAACACGCGCTCCCTTTGCAGCCTTGCAACGGGCAGCGGAGATATCATGCTGGATTTCTACAGCGTTATCGCCGGCAGCAGCATACAGTCCCGGACGGGTAACGCGACTATTGTTTATCCCAGGGGCAGCAGCGTTGCGCTGGATTTCGAAACGGATACCGGGGAGCTGAGCACGGACCTTCTCAGCGGAAGCTTCCCCGGAAGCCATATGTACAGCTTCAACGGCGGCGGTCAGCTTATCCACGCTTCGCTGGAGAGCGGCACCCTCACCGTGCGTGAAAAGGATTAACGGCGCCTTTCAAGGAGGACGTAACATGAAAACCTACAGGCAGCAGCTTATCATAACCAGCGATCAGCCGGAGCAGTTTCTGAACCTTTCCTACGAGGTGGAGGAGTGCGTCCGCAGGAGCCTTATCACCGACGGGCTGTGCGTTGTGTATTCGCAGCACACCACCTCTGCGGTGTTTCTCGAGAACGACCGTGAGGAGCTTTATTCCGACTGGTCGAAGATGCTCGGGAAGATCGTCCCTCACGAGAGCGACTACAAGGTGGACTATTCCAGCGCCGGAGCCGCGCACATGAAGCAGATGCTGCTGGGCGCCAGCGTCACTGTTCCGATCACGGACGGACGAATGGAGCTTGGTCCCAGGCAGTACATAATGTACGGTGACTTTGACGGCTGCCGCGAGAAAACGGTGCTGGTGAAGATCATCGGCGAATAATGGAGCGTGAAAAATCAGCGATGCTGTCAGTTATAATCCCATCATTCAACGAGAACGAGAATATACGCCGTACCGCCGGGACTATCGCCGCGGTGCTCAGAGATGCCGGAATCGAATACGAGCTGCTGTTCGTTGACGACGGCTCCCGGGATTCCACCTGGGCGGAGATATGCGCGGCGCACGAATTCGACCCCTGCGTCCGGGGACTGGGCTTTTCCAGGAACTTCGGCAAGGAGGGCGCGATATTCGCCGGGCTGAAAAACGCTGCCGGGGACTGCGCCGTGGTGATAGACTGCGACCTTCAGCACCCTCCGGAGCTTATCCCGGAGATGTATTCCCTGTGGCAGGGCGGCGCGGAGGTAGTCGAGGCGGTCAAGCGCTCCCGTGGCAGGGAGGGACTCTTCCACAAACTGTTTGCTCGCAGCTTCTACAAGATGATGAAAAGCTCTTCCGGGATAAACCTGGACGGAGCCAGCGACTTCAAGCTGCTGGACAGAAAGGTGATAAACGCGCTGAACGAGCTTCCGGAGCGTATCACGTTCTTCCGGGCGCTTTCCAGCTGGGTCGGATTCGCCACCGAGCGTGTGGAGTTCGACGTGCAGCCCCGGGCTGCCGGCAAGAGCAAGTTCAGCATGAAAAGCCTGTTCCGGTTTGCGCTGAACAATATCACATCTTTTACGGACGTGCCCATCAGGCTGATATCCTGGGTGGGGGCGATATTCGGCGTGATGGCTGTGATTCTCGGTATCCAGACCCTGGTGAAGTACTTCTGCGGTCAGGCTGCGGAGGGATTCTCCACCGTTATCCTGCTGATACTCATTACCGGTGCCTGCGTGCTGCTGGGCGTCGGCGTGATAGGATACTACCTCTCCAAAATCTACGAGGAGATAAAGCAGCGCCCGAGGTATATAATCTCCCGGCGCACCGGCGGAAAGGAGCACCCTGATGGAAAATAACAGCACACTTGCGGCGGCTCAGCGTGTATTCCGCCGCGTGGGAAAGGCAATATCGGACAGCCGGGCGTACTGGCTGTCTTTTCTGCTGCCGGTGGTTATCCTGTTCGTGTCCTACATCATATTTCAGGTGTGGCCCTTCGGGGAGCGTTCGGTGCTGTCGCTGGACCTGAATGCGCAGTACGTCTATTACTATGACTACATGTACGACGTGTTCGCCGGCAAGGAGAGCCTGTTCTACAGCTGGAGCAGGAACCTTTCCGGGGAGTTCATGGGCATAATCGGGTATTACCTCGCCAGCCCGTTCAACCTGCTTGTGTGGATATTCCCACGCACGATGATAACCGAGGGACTCATGACGATGATGCTCGCCAAGGCAGGCGCCGCCGGACTTGCATGCGCGTTCTTCCTGAGGAAGCACCGTGAATGCGGCCGCATGACGACAGTGCTGTTTTCGGTGATGTGGGCGTTGTGCGGATTCTTCATCGTCCAGACGATGAACCCCATGTGGCTGGACGGACTTGTAGCCCTTCCACTGGTGGCGATGGGCGTGGAGCGTATTTGCGACAAGCGAAAGTTCCTGCTTTATATTCTTTCTCTGGTTTATATCTTCGTCGCGAATTTCTATATCGGCTACATGACTGGTATTTTCTCGACGCTGTACTTCGTGTGGTACCTGGCTTCCGGGAAGAGCAGCAACAGGCACCCCGGGGAATACTGCGGCTCGGTGCTGATGTACGGCGTCAGCTCGGTGTGCGCGATACTCATGTCCTGCTTCATGCTTCTGCCGGTGTACAAATCCCTTTCGAACGGAAAGTTTGAGTTCTCCGACCCGGATTACTCCCTTGCAGAGAACTTCAACATTGCAGATATCTTCATCAAGCTGTTCCCGACGGAATACGACACGGTGCGCATGGAGGGCATGCCGATACTCTACTGCGGCACGCTGGCTTTAGTATGCGCAGTTATGTATTTTACCTGCCGCCGCTTTTCCGCCCGGGAGCGCATTTCCGGCGGAGTGTTAATCGGCATGATGGTGCTGTTCATGTATATCCGCCCGGCGGACATGATGTGGCACGGAGGGCAGATGCCGAACTGGCTTCCTTACCGCTATTCCTTCATGATTAGCTTCCTGCTGATCATTTTCGGCGCCCAGGCTTTCGATAAGATAAAGAAGGTGCAGGGCAGGAGCTTCGGAACTGCATTCCTGATCCTGATGGCAATGCTGCTGTACGCCGACCTCGCGGACGACAGCGAATACTATGAGCCGGTGCTCACAGTGGGAGTTCCGCTGGCGATACTCGCGGTGGTTCTAATTCTGGCGTGGGCTTACCGGAAGCACGGCGCGAAGAAGCCGGTGTGCATTGCCCTCGCCGCATTCGTGTGCGCGGAGGCAGGGCTGAATACCGCGCAGTCGCTCTATCAGATGCACGACGACATCGTGTTCTCCACACGGGAAAGCTACCGCTGGGATATCCCCCTGACCCGGGAGGTCACGGAGCAGATACACGAGATGGACGACGGGTTCTACCGAATGGAAAAGACGTTCCACCGTTGTGTGAACGACTCCATTGCGCTGAGAATGTATGGCATGAGCCATAGCTCCAGCACGCTTAATTCAAAGGCGATAGAACTGCTGAAATCCCTTGGATTCGCCGGCAGGGAGCACTACACCAGATACGACGGGGCGACCATGCTCACGGACGATATCTTCGGCGTGAAGTACGTCCTTGCTACAAGTGGCAGGACGGTGCCTTACACAGAAACAGTCCCGGTGGAAACGGACACAGCCATAAAGGTTTACAAGAACTCCGACTCCCTGGGGATAGCGTACCTTGCCGACCGGGACGTAATCGGCTTTAATATGGACGAGTATTCACCGTTTATTGCGCAGAACAAACTCGCTTCCATGCTTTCCGGGAACAAGGGCTCTGCGGTGTTCAAATCCATTGACGATGTGGAGTTCGACAGCGAGAATATACGGATAGGCTCCACAACGGACGCACACTACAGCTACAAAAAAACCGACGAGGATTCCGACGCGTGGATAGAATACACGATAACCGCCCAGGCGGACGGTCCGGTGTATATGTATCTCCCGACGAAGTACGAGCGCGAAACCCAGCTGTACGTCAACGATATCTACCGTGGGAACTATTTTCTGTATGAGAATCACAGCATAGAGTACCTTGGCACGTTCGAGAAGGGAACCGAGTTCCGGGTGAAGCTCAAGCTGATGGACAAGGCGGTGTATTTCACCAATGCCTGGTTCTACTACATCGATACCGCCGCACTGGACAGGTTTGATTCCACCATGCAGGCAATGAACGAGGGAACCACGCTTACACGCACAGGAGGAAGCACCCTGGAACTTGAGGTGAATGCCGGAAAGGACTGTGCCCTCTTTACCACGATACCCCTGGAGGAGGGCTGGACCATCACGGTGGACGGGGAGCCGGTGAACATAAAGGGCTGCCTGTCGGATTCCCTGATGTGCATTCCGGTCAGCGCCGGGAAGCACAAGATCGTGCTGGATTTCCAGCCGGCAGGTCTGAGCAGCGGACTTATGCTCACCGCTTCGGGAATGTTCTGCCTTGCGGTCATGCTGCTGGTCAGCGACTGGCTCAGCAGGAGGGACAAGCGACAGATTCAGACGTTGGTTAAAACGGAGGAACAGAGCGAGAGCACAATGGGATCCGAGAATTCTGCTGAAAAGTAATAAGGGAATAAAAAACCGGGACTGCCAGACAGCCCCGGTTTTGTGTTCTCAGTCATTTCAGCGTGGGAATCTTCCCGATAAGTCCCCGGCGGTTTTTCACTCCAAGCAGGCTGTAGGTGCGCTTCAGACTGCTTTTTATGCTGTCGCAGCTTGCGCCGAACAGGCGGCTCATTTCCTTGTTGGATACGCCGGATACCGCCATTATAGCGTAGGAATACGCCATCTCGGACAATCCCAGTTCCTGTCGGAGGGAATCCGTGGATGCCACCAGGCGCTTCAGCGGAACGAGGTAGTGCTCCGCGAAGTTGTCCTCCCGGGTGTTGGAGAAATAGGTCATTTCGTATGTGCGCACCGTTTCCACTCCGCGCAGGAACTCCCTGCCCAGTTCCATAACCTTGTCTGCGAACGGCTGTATCTCCAGGGGGAGGAGGGACCTTATCTGCGGAAGCAGATCCGGGAACAGCGCGTGGAATTCCGCCGGCATGGAGGTCAGACCATCGGTCCTCGCGTATTCCAGCGCTTCGGCGGCGTATTTCACCGCGGATTCCCACCTGCCCACGGCGGCAAGCGCTTTTGCGCCCAGCAGCCGCAGCTTGATCTCCGCAGCCTCATTTCCGGCGGCAGCGGCGGTGTCTAGGTAGTCAGGGACTATCTCCGCCAGGCTCTCGTAATTCCCCACGCTGATGAGGAATCCGGCGCGGATCATGGAGTAATACGGTGCGGTGAAGCGGTTCATTATCGGGTCGCTTTCCTCTGCGCATATAGCGTACCAGATGTCATCGTGTCCTCCGCCACGGAGTGTGCGAAGAAGTCCGATTATGAGCCGGGCGCACCGGCTTTCCTCGCGGCTGGAATACTGCCGTTCCGTGCGCAGAATAGCGCGTACATATTCAAAGAAGCGCGCGTGATCCCCAAGGTACAGACAGCATTTCGCGGCACAGTACATTGCGGTGAGCCTTGTTGCAATGCGGTTTGTTCCGGTGCATAGGGAAGCGGCGGCGGAGAGCAGCTCCAGTGCGCCGTGCAGGTCGCTCTGGGCGTATTTCGCTTCCCCAGCGAAGATTATCTCAGTGAATCTGCCGTGGTCCAGCATTTCAGTGTACATGTGCTGATAACGCGTGAACTGTGCCGTTTCGGTATGTATCGAGTACCCCCGGCGGTGTATCAGAAAGAACACCGTGGGGGAATACATCGTCCAGGCGAAGAGCGGCGACTCGTATTCGCGCCTGCCCTTGAACAGGTCATAGGCACGCTTTATGCTTGCGCCCATTTTGTCGAGCACATAGAAATCCTCGTTAGCCCTGAGTGCGTAGGCGTAGCTGAGCAGTTCCCGGCGATCGGAGGGTGTGAAATTCGGTGAGGAGTTGATGAATCTTATAATCTCGGCAAAGCGTTCGCGCGCAACGGGCTTCAGATCGGTGTGCATGAGCATGGCGCTGATGCGGAGGAGTCTGGGCACCGCCGATTTGCAGGTCAGTGGGCAGTTTGTGATGAAATTACGCAGCATGCCCTGGCTTTTTATCAGCAGTGAATATGTGATGCGTTCGTTGTTGTGTATCTGAGAAGCAAGCTCGTATTCTCCAGCCATGAAGAATTCGCAGAACGCATAGTAATCCTTCTGCTCGCGGCGAAACTCCCGTCCGAAGCAGATACGCATGTCGTGCTGTACGCTGTCCGGGAACGTCTGGAATATACGGTAGATCGCCTGGCGGAGTATCGGGTGGAATCTCACGCTGCGGCGGCGCAGATCCAGGTCAAGCAGGGGTATTTCCCGGCGGAGCTTTACCAGTTCATCGAAGATGGCATCGGCATTCAGCAGGTCGGCGCCGAAATATTCAGCTATGGGATTAAAGGAACGAAGGTCGCCGCAAAACTCCCCCGTGACGCCGCCGAAGGCGGAAGCAATGGAAATCGCACCGTGCATTCTTGCAGAGTGGTTCAGCAGGACAGCGTGGAACAACCTGCCAACAGATGTCAGTCCACAAAAATCCTGCCCCTGGGCGGCGAGCATGAAGCACAGCCGCGTGCCCAGAAATCCGCCCTCGCATTCCCGGAATACCTTGTCGATATTCACCCGGATATTGCATCGCCGCGCATATTCCAGCGTTTCTTCCCGTGTCAGGGAGATATCGCTGCGGTCGAGGAGGGTGAATCCAAGCTGTTCTGACAGCTTTTGGTGATACTGGTTTATGGAGCTGCACAGAAATACGAAATTTGCGCAGGAGCATTCCTTCAGCAGCCGCGCCGTGCGCTGATTCCCGAGGAGTGTGTCCTGGGAGTAGTCGCAGTCCACCACAAGCAGCAGTCGGTTTTTTCTGTCTGTTTTCTCGAACTGCTGCCGCAGCGTGAGCGATTCCCGGTCGGTTACCGGCTCGCTGTATTCCTTCCCGAAGATGTGGGAGCATATCTGGGCGAAGCAGCTTCCGGTGCTGTCCGCATCGGTTATGAAGCGGACAGACGTGCCGTCCGGACGGGTGCGGCTGGTGAATCCCCTCAGCAGCGTGGATTTCCCGGAGCCGTCCGGGGCGCATATCACCGTCACCCTGTCCTGGTAGATACTCCGGAGCAGGGCGTTTATTCTTTTCGGGATAAAAATGCTGTTGATATCCGCCATGATCGCTCCTTTCCGAATAACATCGTATCAGAAAAGCGCCCGGTTTACTGCGCCGGGCGCTCTGTAATTACTTTTCTGTCTTGACAAAATGCGCGATGTAGCTCTGGAAATCTCCCCAAAGGGACGGAATATCAAATCCGCTGTTCATAAGGACTTCCGCGCTGTAAACGCGTCCGGTTTCCTCGTGCCTGTACCAGCAGCCCTTCTCAAGTCCCACCAGGCGGATACGATGCAGGAACACGCTCGGCTCCTTGAGCACCTGGATGTACTCGAGCAGCGCTTCGCTCTTGTCCTTGGCAACGAACATCCACGCGTCGAAGCGGTCGTTGTCAAAGGGATTCCCGATACGGTACTGGTCGCCGGTGCGCACCAGCGGATTGTACTTGTTGAACTCCTCGATCTGCTTGCGGATATTCCACTTGTCGTCGTCGGATATCTTAGTAATATCCAGTTCGTAGCCGAAGGTTCCCACCATTGCAACGCGGCCTCTGGTTTCGAACGGGGTGATACGTCCCACGCAGTGGTTCGGGCTGTCGGAAACGTGCGCGCCGAAGCAGGAGCAGGGGTAGCACAGGGAAGTACCGTACTGTATCTTCAGGCGCTCGATGGCGTCGGTGTCGTCGGAGCACCAGATCTGCGGCGAATAGTACAGCATGCCGGCGTCGAATCTGGAGCCGCCGCCTGCGCAGTTCTCAAGCAGCAGGTCGGGGAAGTCTGTCAGCAGACGCTCCTGGATCTCGTAAACGCCCAGGACGTAGCGGTGCCATATCTCGCGCTGGCGCTCGGGAGGGAGTACCTCGTTGCCGACCTCGCACAGCTGGCGGTTCATGTCCCACTTGACGTACTCAATGTTCGCGGAGGACAGTATCTTGTACATCTGGTCATAGATGTAGTCGCGCACGTCCTTGCGTGAGAAGTCGATCACCAGCTGCGAACGGCAGGTGGTGCGAGGACGTCCGGGAATATGTATGCACCAGTCCGGGTGCGCCTTGTAAAGTTCGCTGTCCGGGCTTATCATTTCCGGCTCGAACCAGATACCGAACTTCAGACCCAGCTTGTTCACCTCGTCAACTAGGTACTTGAGTCCGCCCTTTATCTTGTTTTCGTTCACGAACCAGTCGCCCAGGGAGGACTTGTCGTCGTTGCGGTGTCCGAACCAGCCGTCGTCCATTACCAGCATTTCAATGCCTGCCTTGGCGGATTCGCGCGCGATGTCAAGCAGCTTGTCTGTGTCGAAGTTGAAGTAGGTCGCTTCCCAGTTGTTGATGAGAATGGGACGGCGGATATCCTTCCACTTGCCGCGGGTGAGGTTGTTGCGCATTACGTCGTGAAATGTGCGGCTCATGTTGCCGATACCGTTCGCGGAGAATACCATGATTACTTCCGGAGCCTGGAATTCCTCGCCGAGGTCGAGGTGCCAGCTGAAATCATACGGGTTGATTCCGGAGAATACACGGGTCTTTTCGTACTGGTTCACCTCGCAGCCTGCAACGAAGCTTCCGGAGTAGCACAGAGCGAATCCGTAGCAGTCGCCGTAGTCCTCGGTTGCCTTATGGTCAACGATGGCGATGAAGTTGTTGTGAGCGTGGCTTGTTGAACCACGGCAGCTGTCCACCAGCTGCTTGCCGAAGTGCAGGGGATTGCGCTGTACATGGCGCTCCCTCGCCCAGGTGCCGTACAGGGTGATCATGTCGTAATCCTTGCTGTCAAGCTCCACGCAGGTGGAGAGCAGCCGGCGCAGTTCGATGGGGTCGGCGCCGCCGTTCTTGACCTTGACGGAGCGTGTGATCACGTCCAGCTTCTCGAATACGCTGTACTGGAGGGTGATCTCAAGACCGTTGTGGGGGTCCTTGCAGTATACTTCAAGACTCGTCACCTCGTCGTCGGTGTTGGCGTAGGTAGCCGGCAGTCCCTCAAGTTTCTTCTTGCCCCTGAATATTGCATAGCTGTCGAAGTAGCACTCGCATGCGGACATGCCGTACTTGTCCATCAGCTGCATGCAGGGCTCGCGGAAATCCGCAACGCCGCTGGTCGGGAACTCAATAGCTGCGCAGTCGAAGGAGTGCGGACCCATTCCGTCATGGGTGGTGGGAACGAACGGCTCGTCGTTCGGGATACGCAGCATATGCGTGATGTCCGTTTCCGGAATGGAAGCGCCGTAATACAGGTGCAGCAGGTTATTGGAATTCGTAACATGAAAGGCATATGTCGTATTCGGGGTGTCGAGTTTGAATACGCGCTTTTTCTCGTCGTAGATTATCGGCATCGGATTACCTCACTGAAATTGATTTTCCGTTTATCGGATAGATACAGTATAGCATATCCGCATATATTTTTCAAGCGGTATTTTGCCCGGGAACGCAAAAAGCCGTTGACAAACCGGCAGAAATATTGTAAAATATAGTTTGGACTAATTCCATAGGAATTACTGAATATAAGAAAGGAACAGGCAAAATGGCAAAGTTAAATGAAAATTTCTTCAACCTGAAGAAGAACTACCTCTTCATTGATATCGGCAAGCGCGTAAAGGCGTATTCCGCCGCTCACCCTGAAGCAAACCTCATCAGAATGGGTATCGGCGACGTAACGCAGCCCCTTGCTCCGGTCGTAGTTGACGCTATGGTCAAGGCTGCAAAGGAGATGGGCGTTAAGGAGACCTTCCGCGGATATGAGGACAGCGGCGCTGGCTACGACTTCCTGCGCGAGGCTGTATCCAACTACTACAAGAGCTTCGGCGCTGAGGTCGATCCGGCGGTTATCCACATCAGCGACGGCGCAAAGAGCGACTGCGGCAACATCATCGACATCTTCGGCGAGGGCAATACCGTTGTTGTCACCGACCCGGCTTATCCTGTATATGTTGACAGCAACATCATGAGCGGCAACTCCGTTGTTTACGCGAATTCCACTGAGGAGAACGGCTTCGCTGCAATGCCCCCCAAGGACGTTAAGGCTGACATAATCTACCTCTGCTCCCCGAACAATCCTACCGGCTCCGTTTACACCAAGGCTCAGCTGAAGGAGTGGGTGGACTATGCGCTTGCAAACGAGGCTGTTATCATATTCGACGCAGCTTACGAGGCATTCATCACCGACCCGGAGCTTCCCAGAAGCATTTATCTGGTAGATGGCGCGAAGAAGTGCGCTATCGAGATCTGCTCCCTGTCCAAGACCGCTGGATTTACCGGCACTCGCTGCGGCTACACCATCGTTCCCGAGGAGCTTGTCCAGAAGAACAGCAAGGGCGAGGAAGTTAAGATTGCCGACCTGTGGAACAGACGCCAGGGCAGTAAGTTCAACGGCGTTTCCTACCCGGTACAGCGCGCTGCCGAGGCTGTGTTCACTCCCGAGGGACAGGCGCAGACCAAGGCAACCATCGCGTACTACCAGGAGAACGCGCGTATTATCGCGCACACCTGCGACGAACTGGGGATTAAGTACACCGGCGGAATCAACTCCCCGTACATCTGGCTCAAGAGCCCGAACGGCATGGACAGCTGGGAATTCTTCGACTACCTGCTGAATGAGATACAGGTCGTCGGAACCCCCGGTGCAGGATTCGGCGCAAACGGCGACGGCTGGTTCAGACTGACTGCGTTCAGCACTCACGAACTGACCACCGAGGCAATGGAGAGATTCAAGAAGCTCTTCAAGAAGTAATCACGCAGATAAAAGCAGGCGGACACCTTTTGAGCGTCCGCCTGTTTTGTGTTTTTAGAGGTTACCTTTTATTTGTTGACTTCCTTCAGCAGCTTGTCGAATTCCTCCTGGCTGACCGGCTTGGAGTAGTAGAATCCCTGGGCTGCGTCGCAGCCGCATTCATGCAGGAACTGCGCCTGCTCCTTGGTTTCCACGCCCTCGGCGATGATGTCCAGCCCGATGTCCTGGGACATTGAGATGGTGTGGGAAATTATCTTCCTTCCGCGTCCGCTTTCCATGAATCTGGACAGGAACTCGCGGTCTATTTTCAGCACGTCGAACTGCGTGGTTTTCAGCATATTCAGCGAGGAATAACCGGAACCGAAATCGTCCATCAGCATGGTGAATCCGGCGCTCTTCATCTTCTCAACGATGTCGGAAACTCCCTGGGCGTCGGTGGTTTCGGTTATCTCAAGCTCCAGCAGCTTTATCGGGATATCGTATTTCTTTACCAGACCCAGCAGGAATCCCACCACGTCAAAGGAGCGTATGTATTCCCGGGAGATATTCACGGATATGGGCACAGGCTCTGTCCCTGCGGAGATCCAGTCCGCGATCTTGCGGCACGCGCTCTCCCAGATGATCTGGTCAAGCTTGAGGATAAAGCCGTTCTGCTCGAACACGGGTACGAAATCCGCCGGGGAGATCATTCCCTTTTTGGGGTGAATCCACCGGGCGAGAGCCTCGGCGCCGATGATCCTGTTGGAGGAAATGCTGTATTTCGGCTGTAGGAACATCACAAACTGGTTATCTACCAGTGCGGTTTTCATATCCTCTTCAATGATCTGCTTCTTTTGAAGTTCGCTCTTCATTCGTCCGTTGAAGAATCCTATATTGTTCAGCGCACTTCCCTTGACGGACTGACGCGCTATTCCGGCATTGTCGGCGTGCCGGCGCACATGCAGCGTCCTGTCCTCAGCGATGGCTACGCCGAATATCAGGCGGTAGCCCATATCGTTGAATCCGGAGAGCAGACTCTCCAGCTTGTGTATGAAATCCATAAGGTGCTGGTCGTTGTCGAACGTGGTCACCACCATGAAAACGTCTGAATTAAGGCGGCAGTAGGGCTGCTCCTCGCTGCAGATAAGCCCCAGCGTCTGCGTCAGGAACGCCAGAAGTTCATCGCCGGCTTCAACGCCGTATTTTTCGTTGAGTAGCTTGAATCGTTCCACATCAAACTGAATGAATGCGATTTCCTCGTCGGGGTGGCGCGCCATCATGTCGGCTATCTCCTTGCCGAAAATCTGCGGAGCGCGGTCTGAGGAAAATTCCCGAAGTATCTTCTTGCTGACGATCTCTTTCGGGGTGTAGGGGCGGATAGTTCCGTGGACTGCGATGATCCTTCCGCTCTCGTCCCGTAGGAAGTGTGCGAAGAATCCGCAAAGCTCCAGTTCGGCGTCCGGTTTTAATTTCATGTGGATATCCACGCTCAGGCTGTTGCGGTCTATTCCGGAGATTATTCCTCCCTCGAGCTGAGAGGTGAATACATTGAACTGGGGCATGGACTGCTCGTCGATGAGTCCGCTCTCTCTCAGGTAATCCAGCGGATCTCCTGTAACGTTGTCAAACATGGCGCTGCCTGCCGTGGCGATGGTACCGGCGGTGCAGTCCCACAGAAAATGCAGGGAGTTTTTGTCTTTGTTAAGCATCTCAATGAACAACTGTTTGTCCTTTTCAGTAATCTTGCACATTGTTTCACCACCTGCTCCTGATAAGTTTTCTTATACAATTATACCACACTTTTTCATAAAATGCAATAGTTTTTGTGTAAAATGCACCGGACAAGATGACATGAATGTCTGTTATCTGCCTTTTTTTGTGAGTTACGGCATAATCCTTATGCTTTTAAAGTAGTCCAGAGCTGTAAAGGAGCGCTCCGTCCTGGAAAGAAAATAGTTTTCCGTGACCCTCTCAAGCAGGGCGGCTCCGGCGTCGGAGATACTGAACCGGAATGCGCTGTTCAGCCGCGCGTAGATGATATTGCGCATTGCGGAGAGTATTTCCGGGGTGAGGACGTAATATCTGCCCTGGTATTCCCGGTCGAAGCAGTCGCCGCAGATCAGCTCGCCGCTGTCTGGCAGGAAGAACATCTCCTGGTGCTCGAATGCGCCGCAATTGCAGCAGCCGCGCAGGTCGGGGGAGTACCCAAGCATACAGGAATACCGAAGCTCAAACGCCGCCTTGACCGCGGACAGCCGCGCGGCGGACTGCGCGCTTTCCGCTTCGTAGAGCGCTATCGCGAAGAAGCGCACCAGGCTGTCCTTGCTGCCGTCGCCGTACTGCGCCTGCTCCTGGGGAGTGCAGAATTTCACCGCCTGGGCGAAATAGGAGCCAAGCGCCAGCTTCTCAATATCCGTCCCAAGTTCATGGAAGCTCCGCTTCGGCTTCGCGGAGTTCACGGTGTAGCGCAGCTTTGTCTTGTTAAGGCAGAAAGTGGCATAAGAAAACAGTCCGCAGGAGCCGAGCAGCGAACTGTTTATTTTCTTTACGCCATGAGCCGTGGCCTCAATGATACCCTGTTCGTCGGTGAGTATATCGAGGAAGCAGTTGCTTTCTCCGATATCGCGCCGTCCGACGACGATCCCGTCATAGGTGAACAGCATGTTTACCGCACCTCCAGTGCTGTGATCATTGTTCGCCGTTTTCCTCCGTGTACATGCCGAGGTCGGAGATAACGCGTTCGCGGTTGCGCCAGTCCTCCTTGACCTTGACGAAGCACTGGAGGTTCACCTTCGCCTGGAGCAGGTCCTCCATATCCTCGCGCGCCATGGAGGCTATCTTCTTTAGCTTCTCGCCCCCCTTGCCGATGATCATGCCCTTGTGGCTATCTTTCTCGCATATAATGACCACGCTGATGTCGATTATCTCGGTGTCGCCCTTCATGCGGCTCTTGAACTTCTCAATGTCCACCGCTGTGCCGTGGGGGATCTCCTCCTGCATGACGCGGAGTATCTTCTCGCGGACTATTTCGGAGCACATGAAGCGCTCGGTGCGGTCGGTCGCGATGTCGTCCGGGAAGTAGTGCTCGCCCTCCACCGCGAATTTCTCCAGCACAGGAAGTATCTGATCGGTGTTTATGCGGTTTTTTACGGATATCGGGATTATCTCCTCAAAGTCGTAAAGCTCGGAATACTGCTGGATAATCTTGAGTATCTCGCTCTTGTCCTTCAGCAGATCGACCTTGTTCAGCAGGAGCACCACCGCTGTCCCGTGGGAGGCGAAGCTGCGTATCAGGTCCTGCTCAATGGAGGATATCTTCTTCGTCACGTCCGCCATGAGAATTGCGCAGTCCACATCGTCAACGCTTCTGCGTATGGACTTCACCATGTGCTCGGAGAGCTTTGTCTTGGGCTTGTGCATACCCGGCGTGTCAATGAAAACGTACTGTATGTCGCCCTCGGTGAGCACTCCGTTGATACGGTTTCGCGTAGTCTGCGGCTTCTCGCTGACAATGGATATCTTCTCGCCGACAAGCAGGTTCGTCAGGGAGGATTTCCCGGCGTTAGCCCGGCCGGTTATTGCAATGAATGCGTTCTTTGTCATCTTATTTACCTTTATATTCCAGTCTGAATTCCTCATAGATTATCGGCATATCTTCGGAAAAATTACCTTCAACCGTCATGAAAAAATCCTTATGCCGTGTAAGCCAGTCCTCAATATTGTCGTCCTCGCCCATTTTAAGCACCTGTTCCAGCGTTATTTCGTTGAACCTTATTATCTGCGCCCTGATGGTCTTTATAACGCAGCGTGGAATACCGTCCCAGTCTGCGATTATTGAATAGGTGCCCTTTTTAGGAAGGTATGTGCCGTCGCTTCGGTATATCCGTGCACGCTTTTTTCCACGCTTGATCAGTTTTATTAGTTTTTCCGATGTGGCTGGATCTTTTCCTATATTCGATTTCCCGACACTTGTAATGTTTTCTTCCGGCTTCTTCTCCGAAAGGAACTGATGCCAGAATTCATCGACCGCTCTGTAAATGTACTCATTGTACATATCTGGACGTTTCCGTCTGGTCACCCGTAGCGCTTCGCGGTTCTGCCATTCCGTCACAGTCCCATGATCTCCGGTGAGCAGCGTTTCCGGGACTCTGCGCCCGTGCCACTCCTCCGGGCGCGTGTACTGCGGATATTCCAGCAGTCCGTTGTAGTGGCTCTCAATGCTGTATGCGTCCTCGTTCGGGAGCACTCCGGGCTGCAATCTCGCCACGGCGTCCGCAACGATGAGCGCCGGAAGCTCGCCCCCGGTCAGGACGTAATTCCCGACCGAAAGCTCCTCACATTCCAGCTCGTCGAGCACGCGCTGGTCGATTCCCTCGTAGTGTCCGCACAGAAGTATCAGCCACGGCTCGGCGGCAAGTTCCTGCACCTTTTTCTGGGTGAGGACTTCTCCCTGGGGGGACATGTAGATTATCCGGGGCTTTCCCTCGCGCTGCGATTTTATCGCCGAAATGCAGTCGAACACCGGCTGAGCCTGCATGAGCATTCCGGTGCCGCCGCCGTAGGGTTTGTCGTCAACGCGGCGGTGCTTGTTCTCGGTGTATTCCCGGATATCGTGGGAATATATCTCAATATGCCCGTTCTTTATGCCGCGCCCGATTATGCTCTCATGGATAACGCTGTCGCACATATCCGTGAACAGTGTCGCTATATCTATCCTCATTCGCCGTCCTCGGAAGTATCATCGTCAAACAGCCCGGGCAGCGGACGGATTATCATTTCGCCGGCGTCGATATCGGTATTTAATACAACCTCGTCGATACACGGGAACATCAGCTCCCTGCCGTCCTCCTTCTTGATGGAGTACACGTCGCTGGCTCCGTTCTGGTAGACGTCGGTTATCTTTCCGTAGATTTCGCCGGTGTCGGCGTCCTTTACTGTCAGCCCGATTATGTCCTGAATGAAGTACAGACCCTCCTCAAGCTCCGCGTCGTCACGGTCGAGGTACAGTATCTTCCCGATGAGCGGCTGAGCCTGCTCGATTTTGTCGATACCCTGGAACTTCATCACCACGACGTTCTTGTGCGGAAACGCCCGGGTGACCTCCATGGCGGTCTTTCCCTTGTCGAGGTAGAGCGTGTCGAAGTCGCACAGCACCTCCGCGCTGTCGCAGTAGTACTGCACACGCACCTCTCCGCGGATTCCCTGGGTGGCAACTATCTTGCCGATTTCAAGAAACTGTTTCTTCATGGCGCTCCTCTTAAAGTCCGATCTTGATTATCTCGTCAAAACCCTGCTGCTTTGCCTTTGAATAAGCCTTGTCAGCCTTCTTGCGGTTGGCTGCTGCGATGAGCGTGACATCACTATCCGCCTGAAGCTCGTTGGATTTTGCGATTGCCTCCAGGATAGATTCCGGGCTGTGGAGGATAGCGGTCTTTTTCCTACTGCCTGCAAGCTGGATATTGTTCTCGGTGACGATGGAGAAAATACGCTCGAAGCCGATGGAGAAGCCGACTGCCGGTACGGCGTCACCGGTGAATCTGCCGATGAGGTTGTCGTAGCGTCCACCGCCGGCTACTGTTCCGCCGAACTGCTTGCTTGCCACCTCGAATACGGTGCCGGTGTAGTAGCCCTGACCCCTTACCAGGGACGGGTCGAATTCCACGGTGTAGCCGTCGGAAAGCTTGTCCGCGGTTTCAATGATGGTGCGGAGCTGCTCCAGCGTTTCCTTTGCGTCCTCGGAGCAGTACTGCGCCATGTCGTCCAGGGTGAGATTACCCTTGGCGAGAAGTCCGGAGAGCGCTTCAACTGCGGATTCCGGCATTCCCTTTTCTCGGAGCTCAGCGGCAACGCCGTCGGCGCCGATCTTGTCCAGCTTGTCGAAGCTTACGGAAACTGTGTCGAGGGAATCCTCCGGGAATCCCATTGTCAGCAGGGAATTTCTCAGCACGCGGCGGTCGTTGACGCGCACGGTGAATTCACCGATACCGATCTTGGAAAGCGCCTTTGCGGTGACGGAGATAAGTTCGATCTCACAGCACCAGGAATCGGAGCCGAGTATGTCGATATCGCACTGCACGAATTCGCGGAGTCTGCCGCGCTGCGGTCTTTCGGCGCGGTACACCTTGTCGATCTGAATGCATTTGAACGGGGAGGGGAGGCTGTTGCGGTTATTTGCGTAGTAACGGGAGAGCGGCAGGGTCAGGTCATAGCGCAGACCGAGGTCGCACAGATCCTTTTCGTCCACCGGGGACTTCGCGAGGGCTTCCGCCAGCTTGTCGCCGCGCTTCATTATACGGAAGATGAGGTTAAGGTTGTCGCCGCCGTCGCTCTTGTCGAGGTTCTCCGCGCTTTCGATCGCGGGGGTGTAGATACGGGTGAATCCGCTGGCGGTGTAGGTTTCGAGGATTATGTTCATCAGGCGGTCGCGCTGTGCGGCTGCCTCCGGTAAGTATTCCTGCATTCCCTTCTGGGGCTTTATGTTCATGTTCGTGTTTCCTTTCATTTATAGATATTGGATAAATCCTGTTTTTTCGGTTCTGTCGTAGCCTGCGTGCTCGTAGAAATTAAGAGTGCTCTCCAGCTTGGAGCCGGTCATGAGTACAAGCCGGTAGCAGTTTTCGCGTATCGCAAGTTCACGGGCATATTCAAGGCAGGCGGTCGCTAAATGTCGTCCCCGGTAGTCCGGGTGCGTCACGACATTCTCGACCCAGGCGTAGGGCCGCGGTCCGTGGGTGAGATTCGGCATGATAACGCAGGTTATCGTGGACACAAGCCTGCCGTCCTCTTCCGCGACGATCATGTGGTAGTCCGGGTCGTTTATCAGGCGCTCCCAGAGCTCGCGCGTCTGCGCCGCCGGGGGTATCTCGGTTTCGTGGAGATGGAGGTAAAGCTCCATCAACTGCTCGTATTCGTCCGGGCGTACTTCTCTTATCATACGCCGCCTCCTTTCATGCAATATATATTATATTTTACCACATAAACGCGTTTATTTCAAGTGGTTGACCGCAAAATAATTGACGGCGGGAAATGCGCTGAAAAAATTGCAGGAACTCTCAGAAAAAAATTCAGAAAAGCCCTTGACAACAGGGGGATTTTGTGGTATTATAACACCAATGAAAAAGCTCGGCGGCGTCCAAACCGCCCGGGCTTTAAAATCGAATACGCCCTTACAAACCAGTGAAGTGGAGATAAAAATGCTTGTGCACTCCCAGAGAGCGGTCGTTGCTGAGAGTACCGCAGAACGCAGAGCATATCAAATGGACCACTGAGGGCGCAGTCAAAGGCGGTGTCCAAAGCCGCTGAGTATTCTGCGACGTGTTGCAAGCGTTAATTGCAGGGATATGTTGGTATCCGGCGAGTGTGCGGCGTAACAGCCGCAAATTAAGGTGGCACCACGGCAGTATTGTAAGTGTACTCCGTCCTTAGAAGCAGAGGAATTCTGCGTTTAAGGGCGGAGTTTTTGTTTTCGGAAGGAGCAGATATCATGCTGAAACCCACACTTGAACAGGCTAAGGAATACACCGGCTACAGCGTTATCCCCGTATGCCGGGAGATCCTGTCGGATTTCACCACCCCCATTGAGGTACTGAAGAAGCTGCGCGCCGTGAGCCGCCATGTATATATTCTCGAGAGCGTCGAGAACCAGGAGAAATGGGGACGCTACACGTTCCTGGGATACAATCCGAAGCTGGAGATCACCTGCATTAACGGTGAACTGACTGTAAAGGACGTCCTGACCGGTACGGCGGAAACCTCGAAGCAGAGCCACCCGGCGGACTACATCAAGGGGCTGATGGCGCAGTACAGCAGCCCGAAGATCGACGGACTCCCGTCCTTCACCGGAGGACTGGTGGGGTATTTCTCCTACGACTACATAAAGTACAGCGAGCCTACCCTGAACCTGGACGCCGAGGACGAGGAGCACTTCAAGGACGTGGATCTCATGCTGTTCGACAAGGTAATCGCGTTCGATAATATCCACCAGAAGATAGTGCTGATAACCAACATCTCTGCGGACAACATCGACAGCGAGTACGCAAAGGCTGAAAAGGACCTCGCGGAAATGGAGCAGCTGATAAGATACGGCAAGCCCGCTGATATCCCCCACGGGAAGCTCACTTCCGGGTTCCGCAAGCTGTTCGACAAGGATCAGTACTGCGCGATGGTGGAGAAAGCCAAGCACTATATCTACGAGGGCGATATCTTCCAGGTGGTGCTCTCCAACCGTCTTGACGCGGATTTCGACGGAAGCCTGCTGGACGCCTACAGAGTACTCCGTGCAACGAATCCATCGCCGTATATGTTCTTCTTCTCCAGCGACGACATGGAGATCGCCGGAGCATCCCCGGAGACCCTGGTGAAGCTCGAGAACGGCACCCTACATACATTTCCCCTCGCCGGAACACGTCCCCGAGGCGCCACGGACGAGGAGGACAAGCGCCTGGAAACGGAACTCCTCCACGATGAGAAGGAACTTTCCGAGCACAACATGCTGGTTGACCTCGGGCGCAACGACATCGGCAAGATAAGCAAGTTCGGAACAGTCGAGGTCGAGAAATACATGAGCATTGAGCGGTATTCCCACGTCATGCACATCGGCTCCACCGTGCGCGGCGAGATACTTGACAGCAAGTCCGCGCTGGACGCGGTTGACGCGATTCTCCCGGCAGGAACGCTATCCGGAGCGCCGAAGCTCCGCGCTTGCGAGATAATCAATGAGCTGGAGAACAACAAGCGCGGCGTTTATGGCGGAGCGGTGGGATACATCGACTTCCGCGGAAACCTCGACACCTGCATTGCTATCCGCCTGGCATTCCGCAAGAATGGCAGGGTGTTCGTGAGAAGCGGCGCCGGAATAGTTGCGGACAGCGTACCCGAGAATGAATTCAACGAGTGCATCAACAAGGCAAAGGCAGTCATGAACGCGCTCACCATCGCACAGGAGGAGAGCTTATGATACTTCTGATAGACAACTACGACAGTTTTTCATATAATTTGTATCAGCTCATCGGCGGAATAAACCAGGATATCAGGGTTATCCGCAACGACGAGCTGACAGTGGACGAGATAATGGCGCTGAAGCCCTCCCACATAATCGTCAGCCCGGGTCCTGGACGCCCCTGCGACGCCGGCGTCTGCGAGGACGTTATAAAGGCGGCAGCCGGAAAGATTCCGGTGCTGGGCGTATGCCTGGGACATCAGGCAATATGCGAAACCTTCGGCGCTGAGATAACCTACGCGAAGAAGCTCATGCACGGCAAGAAGTCCGTGACAAAGCTGGACACCACAAGCAGGCTTTTCCGCGGAATGGACGACACCTGCGAGGTCGCGCGGTACCACTCCCTGGCGGCTTCCGAGGAGGGATTCCCGGATTGCCTTAAAGTCACGGCACGCACCGATGACGGCGAGATAATGGCGGTGGAGCATAAGGACTACCCGATTTACGGAGTGCAGTTCCACCCGGAGTCGATACTTACACAGCACGGAAGAAAAATGGCTGAGAATTTTCTGGAGGTAACATTATGATTAAAGAAATGATCAAGAAAGCTGCAGACGGGATCGACCTCACCTACGACGAGGCTGCGGAGGTCACCCGGGAAATAATGACCGGCAGCACCACTCCGGCTCAGACTGCGGCATACCTCACGGCGCTGCACATCAAGGGCGAAACTGCGGACGAAATTTCCGCCAGCGCCTTTGTTATGCGCGATGTCGCAACTCCGGTAAACTACTCCGGCGAGGTGCTGGAGATTGTCGGCACCGGCGGCGACGGCTCCAATTCAATCAACATTTCAACTATTTCTGCGCTGGTGTGCGCTGCGGCAGGGGTAAAGGTCGCAAAGCACGGCAACCGCGCGGCTTCCAGCAAGTGCGGCACTGCGGACTGCCTGGAGGCGCTGGGTGTTAATATCGCCACTGACCCCGAGGGCTGCGTGAAGCTGCTTGACGAAGCAAGAATGTGCTTCCTGTTCGCGCAGAAGTACCACAGCGCGATGAAGTACGTCGGACCCGTCCGCAAGGATATCGGCATTCCAACCATATTCAACGTGCTCGGTCCGCTCACGAATCCGGCGCACCCGGCGTTCCAGCTTATTGGCGTGTACAAGCCGGAGCTTCTGGAGCCGATGGCGAAGTCCCTGGTGAAGCTGGGAGTAAAGCGCGGAATGGCAGTATTCGGCACCGACAAGCTGGACGAGATCTCCGTCAGTGCGCCTACTATGGTTCTTGAATTCAATGGCGACGACTTCAACAAGTACGAGATAACCCCGGAGCAGTTCGGTATCGCACGCCACGACAAGTCCGAACTTGTGGGCGGAACTCCCGACGAGAATGCGGCGGCTGCCAAGCGGATACTTTCCGGTGAGCAGGGCGCAGGCAGGGACGCAGTCCTGCTTAACGCCGGCGCGGCGCTCCATATCGTAAAGGGCGTATCCATGGAAGAGGGCATAAAGCTTGCCGCGCAGACCATCGACAGCGGCGCGGCGCTCAGCACTCTTGAAAAGTACATCAGGGTATCCAGCGAGGTAAAGGCATGATATTACAGGAAATTGCAGAACGCACGATACAGCGCGTTACGGACGAGAAGGCGGCGGTGCCGCTTTCCGAGATGAAGAAGCGCGCCGAAGCGCTGGACTCCAACACCGGATTCCCGTTCGCGAAGGCACTGGGCGGCAGCGATATTTCGTTCATCTGCGAGGTGAAGCGCGCTTCCCCCTCAAAGGGGCTTATCGCGGAGGACTTCCCGTACCTCGACATCGCGAGGGATTACGAAGCGGCAGGCGCGGCGGCGATATCCTGCCTGACGGAGCCGTTCTGGTTCAAGGGCAGCGACGAGTACCTGCGCGAGATCTCACATGCGGTCAGCATTCCGGTGCTGCGCAAGGATTTCACGGTCGATGAGTACATGATATACCAGGCAAAGACCCTGGGAGCCTCCGCAGTTCTGCTGATATGTGCGATACTTTCCCGGGAGCAGTTAGGCGAATACCTTGAGATCGCGCATTCCCTGGGGCTTTCCGCGCTGGTGGAAGCCCACGACGAGGAGGAAGTCCGCAGGGCGGTTGCGGTCGGTGCGAAGATAATCGGTGTGAACAACCGTGACTTAAAGACATTCACGGTGGATATCAACAACTCCGCGAGATTACGGAAGCTGGTTCCGCCGGAGGTGCTGTTCGTTTCCGAGAGCGGAATCAAGACCGCTGCGGATATCGAAGCGCTCCGCAGCAACGGCACGAATGCGGTGCTCATCGGCGAAACGCTGATGAGAAGCCCGGACAAGAAAGCGGCGCTCGCCGAACTCAGGGGACGCTGAAATGAAGATAAAACTCTGCGGAATGTTCCGCGACTGCGATATTGATTTCGCGAACGAGGCTAAGCCGGATTACATCGGCTTTATCCTGGGATTCCCGAAAAGCCACCGGAATATCGACCGCGAAACGGCTCAGCGGCTGCGTTCGCGGCTCTCCCCGGAAATTACGGCAGTGGGGGTTTTCGTGAATTCCCCCGAAACCACTTGCGCTGAGTACGCCAACTGTGGTATAATAGATGTGATACAGCTCCACGGGCAGGAGGACGCGGATTATATCCGCAGGCTCCGGAAGCTGACGGACGCGCCGATAATCAAGGCGGCGAAAATACGCGCTCCGGAGGATATCGCGCTGGTGCAGAGCCTTGGCGCGGATTATGTTCTGCTGGACAACGGCACCGGCACCGGGGAGATGTTCGACCATTCCCTGCTGGAGGGCGCTGAAATAAGCCAGCCGTTCTTCCTCGCCGGCGGACTTACCCCGGATAATCTGCGGAATGCGGCGGAGAACATACAGCCCTACTGTGTGGATCTGTCCAGCGGCGTTGAAACCGACCGCGTGAAGGACCGCGATAAAATGCTGGCTGCGGTGCGTATCATAAGAGATCTGTAATATATGATGAAAGGATAAATGACATGGCAAAGGGACGCTACGGCGATTTCGGCGGACAGTATATCCCCGAAACGCTAATGAACGAAATACATAAGCTGGAGGAAGCCTACGAATTCTACAAGCACGACAAGCAGTTCAACGACGAGCTGAACACGCTCCTGCGCGAGTACGCAGGACGTCCGTCGCTGCTTTACTATGCGGAGAAGATGACTAAGGACCTCGGCGGCGCGAAGATCTACTTCAAGCGCGAGGACCTCAATCACACCGGCTCCCACAAGATAAACAACGTGCTCGGTCAGGCGCTTCTCGCGAAGAAGATGGGCAAGACCCGTATCATCGCAGAGACCGGCGCAGGTCAGCACGGCGTTGCTGCGGCTACCGCTGCGGCCCTGCTTGGACTTGAATGCGAGATATTCATGGGCAAGGAGGACACTGTCCGCCAGGCGCTGAACGTTTACCGCATGGAGCTCCTCGGCGCGAAGGTGAACCCTGTAACTACCGGAACCATGACCCTCAAGGACGCTGTAAACGAGGCAATGCGCGACTGGACCACCCGTGTGGACGACACGCTGTACGTCCTCGGCTCAGTAATGGGTCCGCATCCGTTCCCGATGATCGTTCGTGACTTCCAGAGCGTGATCTCCAAGGAGGCACGGGAGCAGATCCTCGAGAAGGAGGGCAGACTCCCAACTGCTGTTATGGCATGCGTGGGCGGCGGCTCCAATGCGATGGGTATGTTCTACAACTTCATCAACGACAAGGACGTGCGCCTGATCGGCTGCGAGGCTGCCGGACGCGGCGTTGACACCGGAGAAACCGCGGCAACTATCGCAACGGGTACTCTTGGCATATTCCACGGAATGAAGTCCCTGTTCTGTCAGAACGAATACGGTCAGATCGCGCCGGTGTATTCCATCTCCGCTGGTCTGGACTACCCCGGAATCGGTCCGGAGCACGCTCATCTCCATGAGATAGGCAGGGCGGAATACGTACCGGTAACGGACGATGAGGCGGTAAACGCGTTTGAATACATCGCACGTACCGAGGGAATCATCTGCGCCATCGAGAGTGCGCATGCGGTCGCTCATCTGATGAAGATCGCTCCCACCATGAGCAAGGACGACATCATCATCTGCTGCCTGTCCGGCCGTGGAGATAAGGACGTTGCGGCAATAGCAAGATACAGGGGGATTGATCTGCATGAATAAGATACACAACGCATTCGAGAACAAGAAGGCATTCATCGGCTTTCTTACCGCCGGCGACCCGACGTTTGAGGACAGCTACAACAATATCATGGCTATGGTAAAGGGCGGCGCCGACCTTATCGAGATAGGAATTCCGTTCAGCGACCCTATCGCAGAAGGTCCCGTTATTCAGGACGCAAATATCCGCGCGCTGAAGAACGGCATGACCACCGACCGTGCGTTCGAACTTGCGGAGAAGGTACGCCAGAGCACGGATATCCCGATATGCTTCATGACGTATCTGAATCCGGTGTTCAAGTACGGCTACGACAGATTCTTCGCACGTTGCAAGGAGATCGGCGTTGACGGGCTTATCTGTCCGGACATGCCCTACGAGGAGAAGCACGAAGCCGCTGACGTGGCTCAGAAATACGGCGTTTCCGTGATCTCACTGATCGCTCCGACCAGCGAGGAGCGTATCAAGATGATCGCCAGCGAAGCCGAGGGATTCATCTACATAGTATCCTCCATGGGCGTCACCGGAGTACGCAGCGAGATCAAGACCGACCTCCACCACATCATGGAGGCGGTTAAGAAGTACGCGAAGGTCCCGGCGGCTATCGGCTTTGGAATCAGCAAGCCGGAGCAGGCTAAGACTATGTCGGAGCTTGCGGACGGCGTTATCGTAGGCAGCGCTATCGTCAAGCTGGTGGCGCAGTACGGCAGCGAGGCTTCCGGACATATTTACGAGTATGTGAAGTCCATGAAGGACGCGATTTCCTGACAAAAGCAGGGAGTGGCAATCCCCTCCCTTTTTGCTGTTCAGATGAGCGGATACAGATAAAAGGGCTGCAATTTCTTGCAGCCCTCTTGTCTTGTTATGGTATCAGTCCACGTCGAACTGCATCATTTCAGCAATCTTCTGCTGAACTCTGTCTGCGACGTCTGCCGGAGCGAGCTTCTCGCTGAAGCTCTTGTCACGGGCGGATATCTCGATCACGCCGTCCTTGAGGTTTCTCGGGCTGACGATCACGCGGAGAGGAACTCCCAGCAGGTCTGCGTCGGAGAACATTACGCCGGCGCTTACTGCACGATCGTCGTAGATTACCTCAACGCCGCGCTTCTGGAGCTCGTCGTAGAGTGTGTCCGCCTTTTCCTTGACTTCGGCGTCGTCGGCGCGTACTGCGCAGATGTGCACCTGCCACGGAGCGATAGCCATCGGCCAGATGGGACCGTAATCATCGTGGTGTACTTCGCAGACGGAAGCCGCAAGTCTGCCCACGCCGATTCCGTAGCAGCCCATGATCGGCACCTGAGTGTTGCCGTCCTTGTCAAGGTAGGTCATTCCCATGCTCTTGGTGTACTTGGTGCCGAGCTGGAATATGTTTCCGACCTCGATACCACGGGAGATGGTGATGTGCTTCTTTCCGCAGCTGGGGCAGATTCCGCCCTCAATGATCTTGGCGAAGTCGCGGTACTCAACGTTCTTCACATCGCGGTCAAGATCCAGTCCGGTGTAGTGGTACTCTTCCTTGTTTGCGCCGCAGGAGAGGTTGTTCGTGTTCTGGAGTGACTTATCAAACAGCACTGTAATGCCTTCGGGAAGTCCCACCGGTCCGATGTATCCGGGATTCAGTCCGCACTCGGGTGTGATTACTGCCGGGTGGATATCGCAGCCCAGGAAGTTCGTGAGCTTGGTTTCGTTGATGTCCAGGTCGCCGCGGATAAATACGACAACGTAGCTGTCATCGTGGTTACGCTGATAAACTACTGCCTTGCAGCTCTTGTCCTGCGGAGTGTGCAGGAACTCGCATATCTCCTCGATGGTGTGGATATTCGGGGTGTAGACCTCGGTGAGAGGCTGGATTTCGGCGTCGCGTGTGTTTTCGATGATGGATTCTGCCGCTTCCATATTAGCGCGGAATCCGCAGTCCTTGCAGATGGCGATGGAGTCCTCGCCGATGGGGGTGAGGAGCATGAACTCGTGGGAAATGCTTCCGCCCATCATGCCGGAGTCGGACTTGACGGAAATCACCTCGGGAATGCCTGCGCGCGCGTAAATACGCTCGTAAGCCTTATGGCAGCGCATGTAGTATTCCTCAAGATCCTCCTGGGAGGTGTGGAAGGAATACGCGTCCTTCATGGTGAATTCGCGCACTCTGATAAGACCGCCGCGGGGACGCGCCTCGTCGCGGAACTTGGTCTGGATCTGGTAGATCATGAACGGATACTTGGTATAGCTGTTCGCGTATTCACGGACGAGCTGAACGGCTGCTTCCTCATGGGTCATGCCGAGTACCATCTGCGCCTTGTTGCGGTCGGTGAATCTGAGGAGTTCGCTGCCGATGCTCTCATATCTGCCGGATTCCTGCCAGAGGGTCGCAGGCATAACAACTGGGAAGGATACTTCCTGACCGTCGATGGCGTCCATCTCCTCGCGGATTATCTGCTCAATCTTGCGTGTAATGCGCTTTAAGGGCATATAGCTGGAGAAAATTCCGTTCGCAACGTACTTCATGTAGCCGCCGCGGATCATCAGGGCATGGCTGTCGATGTTGCAGTCGGAGGGTCGCTGCTTGAAACGGTCGCCGACTAACTTTTCAAGTTTCATGATTTACTTCCTTTCAGATGTTGAATGTTGAATTTTTTCAGAATACAAAAAGCCCCGAGCATTTCTGCTCAGGGCGAACTGTACAGAGTCCGTGTTACCACCTGAATTCGGGGGTCACCCGCGCTTCACGTCATACAACGCTCCTCATTTAACGGTGAGTTCCGGCGCCGCTTACTGCCGGGGATTCCGGGTTCCGGGCGCAGCTCAAAGACGGGTTCGGCAGATCCTCAGTAACGGCTCGCACCGACCGCCGCTTCTCTGGAAAATCAGAAGTGCCTACTGCTTCTTGTCACAGCTTTTCGTATTCATATAGATTGATTATAGCACGATTTTGTTGGGTTGTCAAGTATTGTGTCACCAGTATTTTTCTTTTATATCAGTAAGACAAAGCAGATAATCGGTTGATACGTCAAAAAACTGTGCAAGCGTGATGATATGACGGCAGGGTATCTCTTGAATATTGTTCTCGTATTTGCTTATCTGCTGCTGAGTGGTTTTCAACAGGTCTGCAATCTGCTGCTGGTTTGCTTTTCCCTCGCGTACTTCTTTCAGGCGTGTGCCGATATCCATAATCATCATCTCCTGTAAGTGTCAATTTATGTTTATTATTTTTGTTAATTATGAACAAAATTATTATACACCATGAAAATTTGCTTGACAAACATCTGAAAAGGTGTATAATATATTTGTACACCTAAAAAGGTGTGAAATGAATGGAGGATTAAAATATGAAGATGAAGAGAATACTTGCTGTTTCGGCTGCTCTTGCTGTCTGCGCTGGGCTGTCAATGCCTGCATATGCAGCTTCCGGCAAAATGAAGCTGTACACACAGCCGATATCTGAGCTTGGTATCAATGGCGGTGACGGCTTATGGAATCGCGGCGATCTGTATGGCATTGGAACATCTGATGGCATAGAGAAGTTAATTTCCATTACAGGAATAGACGCAAAAAAATGGCGCTCCACGGGAGAGTTTTCTTACAGCGATGTTACTGTTAACGGTGAAGTTGACTGGAACAACCTGGGCTTGTATCACAATGCCAATGAGTTATTCAATTGGGCAGACGATGGCAGTGAAACGGCAATATATCCCTTTGATTTCAACGGAACGGACGAAATAACAATTCGGAATACTTCGTTTGACCGGAACGGCTGGATGTATGTTACAGATGACGGCTACATTTTAAACGTTAATAACGGCACTATTAAGGGAGATTGTCGTGGCTTTTCATATGAGCAGGTTGGTCCGGATGGAGAATTCGATTTTGTGATGACAAATTGCAGTGGGTGGTCTTGTAGTTTGGACGCAGCTAGTAACAAGTACAACGCATATTTTATGTATTTCAGAGAGCCTCAGAACATTGATGAATCCAATGACGCTGATGAGTATGATATAAAGGCGGTAGGAATTAAAAAGGATTGCACGGAAGAAGAAATCTATTCCACCACCGCGATGAACGGTGGCGTATCTGGCTGTGGAAAAGGATATGTTCAGTTCTGGACACAGAATGCTTCTTATGCGGCGGTATATCATCTTTTCCTGACAGAGACCCAGGAAATGATGGACTTCTCGCTTGATGATCTGGGTCAAATGGAAATATCAGAGCTGAACGGCGACAGGTTTGTTGCAAGCTGGGATACAGGCTCGGTTCTCATGCAGATAAGCGATGAGGCGGGCGCTACTGGTTTGCATACAGTTACAACACTGAGCGACACTTATAAGTATATTTCAAGCGAAGACGGTGAAATATACCTGGTACAGACTCAGGACGATAAATGGGGCTACATGAATTCTGACGGAGAGCTTCTTGCTACTTATGATGACGCCGGTTCTTTCATTGGCAAGTATGCGCCTGTTGTAAAGGACGGCAAAGCGTTCCTTGTAAACAGAAATCTCAAGCGCGTTTCTGAAAAGATAGACGCAGATGGAGTTAGAATCTGTGACAAGGGTCTTTACGTGGTTGAACTCGACGGCGAGTATTACTTTATGACATATGCTGACGATGTGAGTGATGTATCCGGAGATGAGCAGGGCGATATCTCAACGCCCACTGAGCCTACAGCTGAACCAACAGGCACTGCTGAAACAACCGATACCGCTCATGTTGATAACAACAATGACGAAAACAAAGCAAATCCCGATACCGGCGCGTCTGGCTGTGCTGTCGTAGTCGGACTGACTGTCGCTGCCGGAGGAGTGCTTCTTCTGAGCAGAAAGCACAGATAATATCCATATGTGCAGATGAAATTCTCCTAAAATAAGATCGCGCTCTGCGGAAAATCACCGCGGAGCGTGATTTTTACGCAGAATTTTCAAAAAACCTATTGATTTTCCGAAAAGAACGTGGTATAATACGATAAGATAGATTAGACTGAAGACTGGGGTTTCGCTCCAGTCTTTAAGTTTTAATCGGGGGTACGGCGTATTCGCGTGCCCGGCTGCATATTCTGAAAGGAGCTGTCTGAATGGCACTGGCAAAGGGTCTTTGCTCAATTGAGGCGGCGGCGGACGCTGCCGTAAGACCGATAGTAGAGAGCCACGGCTATACGCTGTGGGACGTATGGTTCGCCAAGGAGGGCGCGAAGTGGTATCTGCGGATATTCATCGACCGTCCCGGCGGAGTTTCCATCGACGACTGCGAGTCGATTGACGGGCTGATAAATGCCGAGATTGACAAGCAGGATTTTATTGACAAGATCGACTACCTGGAGATAGGTTCCGCAGGGCTGGAGCGCCCCGTGCGCCGTATTGCCCAGCTTGAGCCGTCCATCGGCAAAAAGATCATCGTCAAGACCTACAAGCTGTGCGAGGGCGCTCCCTCCAAGGCTTTCAGCTGCGTGCTGAGCGGCTTTGACGGCGAAGTCCTGACCCTTACCGGAGATTTCGGCGAGCTGGCGCTTCCGGTCGCTGATGTTTCCGCGATAAATTACGACGATTTTGACGATTCTGATTTTCTCCATGGCGGAGAATGACCGGCGTCACATTACTTTAACGGAGGAATAATGGAAAATGGCTAAGAAAAAGGTACAGCCCAAGGACGATATGATGGACTTCTTCACCGCGCTGACTGAATACGCGCAGGAAAAGGGCATTGACAGAGATGTGTTCGTGTCAAAGATAAAGAGCGCTATCGAGAAGAGCCTCAAGACGAACATGCACCTCGAGGACAAGGATAGCGAAGTCGTATTCGTAAACATAGACTTCGACAGGCATATATTTAATGTAAGCGTACTTAAGGAAGTTATCGAGGTGGTTGACACCCTGTACGAGCCGGAAATCGAGATCGTCCTCGAGGACGCGCGCAAGATCGACCCCAATGCGCAGGTCGGCGACCACATCAGGGTTCCCGTGGATACTCACGAGTTCAAGCGTATCGCCGCAAAGAACGCCAAGGACCTTATCAAGCAGGGATTCCGCGATGTTGAGCGTCAGCAGCTCAGCGAGATGTGGGGCGAATACGAGAACGAGGCGGTTTCCGCTATCGTCACCAAGATTGAGCCCAAGACCGGTCACGCTACCATCGAGGTAAATCACAACGAAGTACTTCTCATGCGCCAGGATCAGATCCCGGGCGAGGTGCTTCATGTCGGCGACGTTATTAAGGTATATATCACCGGCGTTTCCAAAGAATATAAGGAAGGCGCGAAGCGTCAGTCACTGCGCATTACCCGTACTGATAAGGGACTTATCAAGCGTCTGTTCGAGCTGGAATGCCCTGAAATTTACGACGGCACCGTGGAGATCAAGTCCACCAGCCGCGCTCCCGGATCCCGTTCCAAGATCGCGGTTATCAGCAACGATCCCAATGTTGACGCAGTCGGCGCATGCATCGGTACCCAGAAGTCCCGAATCAACGCCGTGACCAAGGAACTTAAGGGCGAGAAGGTGGACGTTGTGCTTTACAGCGACGATCCCGAGGAATTCATCAAGCAGGCGCTCAAGCCGGCTGAGGTCCTCCGCGTGGTAATCAACGATCCGCATGTGAGAGCATGCAAGGCGATTGTTCCGGACAACCAGCTTTCCCTCGCCATCGGCAATAAGGGTCAGAACGCGCTGCTCGCTGCAAAGCTTACTGGATTCAAGATCGACATCAAGGCTGAGAGCAAGGTAACTCCCGAGGACCTCGAAGTGATCGAGTATCCCGAGGAAGAGGAGCAGGCTGAATCCACAGAGAACACTGCGGCAGAGCAGGCTGAGGCTCCCGCAGCTGCTGAGGAAACAGCGGGCGCAGAGGAATAAGGAGCGTCATATGCAGGAAAAGCACATTCCGCTGCGCAAGTGCATCGGCTGCGGCGAAATGATAGGCAAGAAAGGGTCCGTGAGGATAGTCCGCAGCAAGGAAGGCGAACTTTCCGTTGACCTCACGGGTAAAAAGCCCGGACGTGGCGCGTATCTCTGCCGTAACAGGGACTGCCTGGAACTTGCGAAAAAGGGCAGGAAGCTGGAACGCGGACTGAAATGCGCCATACCCGATGAAATATATGAAATTCTTGAAAAGGAGCTGAGTTCGGATAAATAAGGAACTTTCGACGATCTGCCTTTGCCGCCGTGCCGGGAAGCTTGTAATGGGCTTTGACGCGGCAGTGCAGGAGATGACTGCGCCCAAATCTAAGGCGGCAGGTATCATTCTGGCGGCGGACGTGTCGCCCAAGACAGAAAAGGAGATCTGCTTCCACGCAGAGAAGTGCGGCACGCCGGTCGTTCACGGTGATTTCACCATGGATGACGCGAAGGACGCTGTCGGAAAGCGTACGGGCATCTTCCTGGTGCTCGACGCAGGATTATACGGCTCTATCACAAAACATATATCAGAATCCCGGGGGTAACGTCAGCTCGCACAGGAGCGTGCTTACCGGGTGACACAAGTAGTATGGAGGAAAGTTACATTGCCAAACAAAAAGTATCGTGTACAGGATATTGCGGCTGACATGGGTGTTGACCGCAGTGAAATAATTCAGCTGCTGGACGGTGCGTTCGAGGGGTCCAAGAAAGCGCAGACCTCCCTTACCGACCAGGAGATAAGCTATGTTCTGGAGAATTACTCCAAGAAGCATGAAGTAAAGAGCTTCGACGACTATTTCAAGACTACCGCAGGTCAGAAGACCGAGAAGCCCAAGGCAGAGGAAAAGAAGCCGGCAGCCAAGAAGAAGCCTGCCGCAAAGAAGGAAGAAGCTGCCGCAGAGCCTAAGGCTGAAGTAAAGGCAGAAACTAAGCCGGAGGTAAAGGCAGAACCCAAGCCCGAGGTAAAGGCAGAGCCGAAGCCCGAAGTCAAGGTGGAATCCAAGCCCGAGGTGAAGGCAGAACCGAAGCCCGAAGTAAAGGCAGAAGCAAAGCCCGAGGTGAAGGCAGAGCCCAAGCCGGAGGTCAAGACGGAATCCAAGCCCGAGGTCAAGACGGAGCCGAAGCAGGAGGTAAGACCTGCGGCTCCCAGACAGAACGACAGACCGCAGAGCCGCGACAACAACGGCAGACCCGGTGAGCGTCCGCAGTTCAATAACAACAGAAACGGCGACCGTCCGTTCAATCGCGACAATAATGTAAGACCCGGCGCGAACGGCGACAGACCGCAGTTCAATAATAACAGAAACGGTGACCGTCCGTTCAACCGCGACAATAATACACGTCCCGGCGCTAACGGTGACCGTCCGCAGTTCAACAATAACAGAAATGGCGACAGACCGCAGTTCAACAACGGCAGACCCGGCGACCGTCCCCAGTTCAATAACAACAGGAACGGCGACCGCCCGTTCAACCGCGATGTACGCAGGGAGCAGGTAAATCCGCTGGCGGACAGCTCCAAGCAGAGCATCAAGAAGCCTGCTATCGACTCCTCCAAGATCAAGGTCAACACTCCTCCTACCCAGAAGCAGAAGGGCGAGGCAGTTCAGCGCGGCGAGCAGGTAACAAAGATGGTAGACACCCGTGGCAGCTACGTTGAGCTGGATAAGTACAACGAGCGCTATGAAACCATTGCTCCGGCAGGAAGAATGTCCAACGACAGCTTCCAGCGCAAGCAGAAGATTCAGCAGAAGTCCCAGAACAAGGGCAAGCCGTTCAACAGCAAGCGCGAAACCGAGGCTCAGAAGCTCAAGCGCCTGGAACTCGAGCGCGCAAGAAAGCAGCAGCTCAAGGTACAGATCCCGGACGAGATCGTTGTGTCCGAGCTGGCTTCCAGACTGAAGGTAACAGCTACCGAGGTAATCAAGAAGCTGTTCAACCTGGGCGTAATGGCTAACCTCAACGAAACCATCGACTTCGACACCGCTTCCCTGGTTGCAGAGGAACTCGGCGCAAAGGTCGAGAAGGAAGTCGTTGTGACCATCGAGGAGCGTCTGTTCGAGGATACTCCCGACGATCCCGAGAGCCTTCAGCCGCGTGATCCGGTCGTAGTTGTAATGGGTCACGTTGACCACGGTAAGACCTCCCTGCTGGACTACATCAGACATGCCAGCGTAACCTCCACCGAGGCAGGCGGAATCACCCAGCACATCGGTGCGTACAGAGTACACATCAACGACCGCGACATCACATTCCTGGATACCCCGGGACATGAAGCATTCACCTCCATGAGAGCGCGCGGCGCAAGCATCACGGATATCGCTATCCTGGTAGTTGCAGCGGACGATGGTATCATGCCGCAGACCGTTGAGGCGATCAACCACGCAAAGGCAGCCGGCGTTTCCATCATCGTTGCCATCAACAAGATGGATAAGGAAGGCGCAAATCCTGACAAGATCAAGGAAGAGCTCACCAAGTACGACCTCGTATGCGAGGAGTGGGGCGGCGACGTTATCTGCGTTCCTGTTTCCGCTAAGACCGGTGAGAATATAGACACGCTGCTCGAGATGGTTTGCCTGACCGCAGACGTACTCGAACTCAAGGCTAATCCGAACAGGCTGGCTACCGGTGCTGTTATCGAGGCAAAGCTGGATAAGGGCAGAGGTCCTGTCGCTACCGTGCTGGTACAGAATGGTACGCTGCACTCCGGCGATGTTCTTATTGCAGGCATGTCCGTTGGCAGAGTCCGCGTAATGCGCGACGACAAGGGCAGGACTGTAAAGGAAGCAGGCCCGTCCGTTCCTGTTGAGATCATGGGTCTGGCTGATGTTCCGTCCGCTGGCGATACCTTCGCAGCGGTAGAGGACGAGAAGCTCGCCCGTGAGCTCGTTGAGAAGCGCCGCCAGGAGGCTAAGGAGGAGCAGTTCAAGGCTTACCACCAGGTAACTCTCGACAATCTGTTCTCTTCCATTGAGGAGGGCACCGTAAAGGAACTCCCCATCATCGTCAAGGCGGACGTACAGGGTTCCGTCGAGGCTGTCAAGCAGTCCCTCGAGAAGCTCTCCAATGAGGAAGTACGCGTTCGTGTTATCCACGGCGCAGTTGGCGCGGTAAGCGAGAGCGACGTAATGCTCGCTGCGGCTTCCGGCGCAATCATCGTCGGCTTCAACGTAAGACCGCACCCGTCCGCACAGGACAACGCAAAGCGCGACGGTATCGAGATCCGTCTGTACCGCGTAATCTACGACGCTATCGAGGATATCACTGCTGCAATGAAGGGCATGCTTGCTCCGAAGTTCAGAGAGGTTGACCTCGGCAGAGTTGAGGTACGCCAGGTTTACAAGATAACAAATGTCGGCATTGTTGCCGGTTCCTATGTGCTTGACGGTAAGGTAGCAAGAAACGGTCAGGTAAGAATCGTACGCGATGGTATAATCGTCGGCGACGACAAGATCGCCGGCCTCCAGCGTTTCAAGGATTCCGTCAAGGAAGTCGCTGCCGGCTACGAGTGCGGTATCAGTCTGGAGAAGTTCACCGACATCAAGGTCGGCGATATCTTCGAGGCTTATACTATGGAAGAGTACAGGGACTAATTCGGGATTTGGAATGCGTAATTACGATCGTTAATCCCGGATTACGCATTCCGAATTTAATTGGAGGGTTCTATGGCTAATTTCAATCTTAAAAGACTTTCCGAGGATATAAAGCGGGAGCTTTCCTCCGCCGTCAGCGGAGTGAAAGACCCCAGGGTTTCTAAGAATTTTGTGACGGTCACCCATGTGGAGCTTACCAGCGACCTGTCTTACTGCAAGGTGCACATCGCGTGCCTTGGCGGCGAGGGCAGGACTGCGAAAGCCGTGGAGGGAATGACCGCCGCTTCCGGATATTTCAAGAAAGCGATCGCGGCGCGAATCCGCATGAGAAAAATGCCGGAGCTGATATTCCTGCCGGATAATTCGCTGGAATACAGCGCGCACATAGAAGAGATACTTGCAAAACTGCCCAAGCCGGCTCAGCAGGAATCGGCTGCCGATGAGCAGGAGGAGTCCGATGAGGAGAATTGATCTTAACGAAACAGCGGAATTCCTGAGGAACAACGACTGCTTCCTTATCCTTATGCACGGCAGTCCGGACGGAGATACGCTGGGCTGCGGCTTCGCCCTGTGCGGAGCGCTCCAGCAGCTCGGGAAGAAGGCGAAGGCAGTGTGCCCGGATCCTATTCCCAGAAAATTCAGCTATATGTTCAGAGATATCGAACAGCAGGAGTTCGAGCCGCAGACCATCGTAACGGTCGATGTGGCGGATACCAAGCTGCTCTACGGAATGAAGGAGCTTGGCGAAAAGGCTGCGCTCTGCATTGACCACCATGTCAGCAATACGGAGTACGCCGAGCGGCTGCTCCTGGCGCCGGAATATGCGGCGGCTGCCGAACTCATGTTCGAGCTGTTGTATTCCATGAAGGACGTGAAAATAACCAGCAGTATGGCGGACTGCCTTTATACGGGCATAGCGACAGACAGCGGCTGCTTCAAGTACAGCAACACCTCTCCGCAGACTCACGTCTACGCGGCGGAGCTTATGAAGCTGGGTGCGGATATCGTTCCGATAAATTACGCGATGTTCGACATGAAGAGTCAGGGCAGACTGAAACTGGAACAGCTGGCTCTCAGCAAGATTCGCTATTATTCCAGCGGCAGGATCGCCGTTATTGATGTAACTCAGTCGCTCATTGACTCTATCGATGGTATCGACAGCGAGGACGTGGGCGCGCTCTCCGCAATTCCGCGGCAGATCGAGGGCGTGGATATCGGTATCTGCATAAAGGAGAAGAATCCCGGGTTCTACAAAGTGTCGCTCCGCTCAAGCGAGAATGCGGACGTTGCCGCTATCGCACAGCAGTTCGGCGGCGGCGGACATGCCCGGGCTGCCGGGTGCGCGTTCGAAACCTCCCTGGAGGACGCTGAAAAGCAGATAGTCTGGGCGTGTGCAAAGGCTCTGGGTAATGCCACATGACGGGAATAATCTGCGTAAACAAGCCGCAGGAGTTCACTTCGTTCGATGTGGTGGCTTCTATGCGGAGATGCTTCGGCACGAAGAAAATAGGGCATGGCGGAACGCTTGATCCGATGGCGACCGGAGTTCTTCCGGTATTCGTCGGCGGCGCAACCAAGGCAGTGGACCTTGTTCCGGACGACAGCAAGAGCTACCGCGCCGGATTCCGGCTGGGGTTCGTTTCCGACACTCAGGATATCTGGGGGAAACTCCGCTCCCGGTGTGAGAATGGTATTTCACAGGCGGAGGTGGAATTCGCGCTGGAGGACTTCCGGGGCGATATCATGCAGATTCCGCCGATGTATTCCGCGCTTAAGGTCAACGGGCAGAAGCTCTGCGACCTGGCGCGCAGGGGAATAGAGGTCGAGCGCAGGCCGCGCCCGGCGACTATCTCCCGGCTGGAACTCGTCAGCTTTGACGGCACCGACGGAGTGATCGACGTGGACTGCTCCGGCGGAACCTATATCCGCACGCTGATAAACGACATCGGCGAGAGCCTGGGCACCGGCGCGGTAATGACAAGCCTGTGCCGGACAAGGAGCTGCGGCTTCACCCTGGCGGACTGCCATGAGCTGGAGGAGATACGCTCTGCGGAAAAGGAGCAGCTGGAGCGCTGGCTGCTTCCGGTGGAAAACGTTTTCGCGGCGCTGCCGGAAATCCCACTGGACGAGGTGCAGCAGAGAATGTACCTCAACGGAGTGCGCCTGGACGCCGACAGGCTGATGAAGCGCACGGAAACCGACGCGCTCAGCCGCGTCACTACTGCCGGGGGAGTATTCCTCGGGGTGGGGCGCATAAATTCTGATGGTGAGCTTGTCCCGGTGAAGCAGTTCCGGGGCGAGTGAAAATGCCGGATCTACCGGTAAAGATGGTGAAATAATTGATCGACATAACTAACGGCGGAAAGGCGGCGGAAAAGACCGCAGTTGCGCTGGGCTATTTTGACGGGCTTCATCTGGGGCACGTCGGCGTAATAAGCGCGGCAATGGCGCAGCCGGGGCTGAAACCGGCGGTGTTCACATTCAACTGCGACACCACGCTGCCGAAGTTCCGCGGACCTGAGGACATAATCTCGTTCGAGAACAAGTGCGAGCTGATGGAGAAGATTGGTGTGAAGTACATCTACGCGCCGGATTTCGCCGAGGTCTGCACACTGACGGACGAGGAATTCGTGAAGAAAATACTCATCGACAGGCTGAATGCAGGCTTTGCCTGCTGCGGCAGCAACTTCCGCTTCGGAAAGGGCGGAAGCGGCACTCCCGACCGCCTGGCGGAGATCGGAGCAAAATACGGAATGCGCGCCGAGGTGGTACCCGACGTCTGTCTTGACGGGCAGCTCATAAGCTCCACCAGGATCCGCGAGCATATCCGCAAGGGCGAGATCGAGCAGGCAAACAGACTGCTCGGTTACGAACTGTGGTACAGGCTTCCGGTGGTACGGGGCAACGAGATCGGGCGGACTATCAGTTTCCCCACGATAAATCAGATAATCCCGGAAACCAACATAGTCCCGAGATATGGCGTGTACAAGAGCTATGTCGAGGTTGACGGGAAGCAGTACCACGGAGTGACCAACATCGGCGTCAAGCCTACGGTTACACGCCGCGATGGTACCGGCGCAGTGATGGAAACGCATATTATAGACTACAGCGGCGACCTCTACGGAAGAAATATCGCTGTGGCACTGGTGCGTTTCATTCGCCCGGAGGTGAAGTTCTCGGGCCTGGACGAGTTGAAGCAGCAGATAGCCCGGGACAAGGAAAACGCGCTGCACTGAAATGCAACAACCGCTGTAAAGCGTAATATACGAAAGGACAATGACAAATGGAAGTCAGGACAAGATTTGCACCCAGCCCCACTGGGTACATGCACATAGGCAACCTGCGCACTGCGCTGTACACCTATCTTATCGCGAGAAAGAACAAGGGCAAGTTTATCCTGCGTATCGAGGATACCGACCAGGGACGCTACGTTGAGGGCGCTACCGACGTTATCTACAGAACGCTCAGGACCTGCGGACTGAACTGGGACGAGGGTCCGGACATCGGCGGTCCCTGCGGTCCGTATGTACAGAGCGAGAGAATGGGTATGTTCAAGGAGTACGCCGAGAAGCTGGTGGAAACCGGAAACGCATACTACTGCTTCTGCGGCAAGAACGAGGACAGCAGCGAGGATACCGCGAACGGACTTGCTTCCGCGCACCGCTGCCCCTGCCGCGACATGGATGCTGCCGAGGCGAAGAAGCGCCACGACGCCGGCGAATCCTGCGTTATCCGCCAGAAGATCCCGAACGACGGGACTACCACGTTCCATGACGAGATCTACGGCGACATCACCGTTGAGAACATCGACCTGGACGACCAGGTGCTTCTGAAGTCTGATGGAATGCCTACCTACAACTTCGCCAATGTCGTTGACGACCACACAATGGGCATAACCCACGTCGTAAGAGGAAACGAGTACCTTTCCTCCGCGCCGAAGTACAACCTGCTGTATGCAGCTTTCGGCTGGGAGCCTCCGATCTATATTCACGTTGAGCACATCATGCGTGACGCTACCCACAAGCTGTCCAAGCGCGACGGCGACGCTTCCTTCGAGGATTTCCGCGCAAAGGGATATCTCACCGAAGCTATCCTGAACTACATTCTGCTGCTGGGCTGGGCGCCCAAGGGCGAGCAGGAGATATTCACACTGGACGAGATGATCGAAGCGTTCGACCTGTCCGGTATCTCCAAGTCCCCGGCGATATTCGATCCGCTCAAGCTCACGGCCATCAACGCTGTGTATATCCGCAACCTTCCCCTGGAGAAGTTCGTGGAGTATGCAGAGCCGTGGATACGCCAGACCTGCAAGCGCACGGATATCGATCTGCCGCTTCTCTGCGCGGGATTACAGCCCAGAACCGAGGTTTTCAACGATATCCCAGAGCGTGTTGACTTTATCGACGAAATGCCGGAGTATTCCATCGACATGTATGTAAGCAAGAAGATGAAGACCACCCCCCAGACCTCCCTGGAAGCGCTCCAGAAGCTCATTCCGGTCATCGAGGACGTTGAGGACTTCACCGCCGAGAACATTCACGATGCGCTCTTTAAGCAGATTGAAGCTGACGGCGTAAAGAACGGTTTGTACCTCTATCCGCTGCGTGTTGCGCTCAGCGGCAAGGCGGTAACTCCCGGCGGCGGCGTGGAGCTTGCGAAGATCCTCGGCAAGCAGGATACTCTCGCGCGCATGAGAAAGGCTGTCGAAAAACTGACCGCAGAAATAGGCTGATTTAACGCTATATTCATAGTTAATTCACACTATCATCACTTTAGTGTGATAATCTGATTATGTACTGGTTTATATCTCCGGTATATGCCGGAGGATATGACCAAATAATACAGGCATTCTGCCAAAATGCAAAGGACATATTATGATCGAAGTAAAAAACCTGAGCAAAAGCTATGGCAGCAAGCTCGCGGTGGACGGAATAAGCTTCACCGCCGGAGAGAGCGAGATCCTCGGATTCCTCGGTCCTAACGGCGCAGGAAAGTCCACCACAATGAACATGCTGACCGGCTACCTCTCATCGTCCGGCGGACAGGCGCTGATCAACGGCGTGGATATCCTGGAGGATCCGGTGCGCGCAAAGAAGGACATCGGCTACCTTCCGGAACAGCCTCCGCTCTATCTCGACATGACGGTGATGGAGTACCTTAATTTCGTTTACGATCTCAAGAAATGCAAGCTGCCGAGGAAATCCCACCTGGCGGAGATTTGCAGCCTGGTGAAGATCACCGACGTATCCAGGCGCGTTATCCGCAACCTGTCCAAGGGCTACAAGCAGCGTGTCGGACTGGCGCAGGCGCTTGTCGGCAACCCCAAAGTGCTTATCCTGGACGAGCCGACAGTCGGACTCGACCCGAAGCAGATCATCGAAATTCGCACCCTTATCAAGAAGCTTGGCAGGAACCACACGGTTATCCTGTCCTCCCATATCCTGTCCGAGGTGCAGGCGGTCTGCGACAAGATCGTTGTAATCAACCGCGGCAGGCTGGTGGCTAACGACACCACCGAGCACCTCTCCCACAACCTGTCTGCGGATCACAAGCTGACCGTGCAGATCGAGGGTCCGGTGAAGGAAGTCAAGGCGCTTCTGGAGCAGATCCCCGACATGCAGGAAGTACATCTAAACCGCACCATAGACAAGACCATCGGCGAATACGAGTTGAACGCTGTGGAAGGCTGCGATATCCGCCGCGAGGTATTTAAGCGCATGGCTGCGAGGAATTACCCGATACTGCTCATGCGCAGCAGCGAGCTTACCCTGGAGGAGATCTTCCTCAAGCTCACCACCGGTGATTTTTACGGCAATATTGACAACGGAGGTGCGCAGAAATGACAGCAATCCTGAAGCGTGAGTTCGCTTCCTATTTTACGTCGCCGCTGGGATATGTGTATCTCGCGGTGTTCTACGGATTCTCCGGGCTGTTCCTGTGGATGACCTGCCTTACCGGCTCCTCCGCGGACATGTCCTCGGTGTTCCTGCTGATGTTCTTTATTATGGTGATCCTCATTCCGATACTCACCATGAGAACCATGGCGGACGACAAGCGCCAGAAGACCGACCAGCTGACACTCACCTCCCCGGTGAGCCTGTTCGGACTGGTGGCAGGTAAGTTCCTGGCGGCATTCCTGATATTCCTGATCGGCGCGGCGATAATGCTCGTCTATGCCGTCGGACTTGCAGCCGCGGTTGCAAACTCCGAAACCGGCGCCGTATTCAACTGGGCAGGCTTCTTCGGCAATTTCATCGGAATAATCCTGATGGGCAGCGTGTTCATCTCCGCCGGAATACTGATCTCCAGCCTGACCGAGAACCAGATGATCGCCGCTATCGGAAGTATCGGCGTGAATATTCTTCTGTGCCTGTTTGATATCATCTCGAACTTCGTCACAGTGCCGATTCTGAAGAATATCATCAACGCACTTTCAGTGCTTTATAAGTACCAGGAATTCACCTATGGAATCTTCAGCCTGAAGAATATTCTGTTCTTCCTGAGCCTGATAGCAGTATTCAACTTCCTGACGATGCGCGTTATTGAACGCCGCCGCTGGAGCTGAGAAAGGGGGAGCAGTCATGAGCGAAATCAACGAAGAAAAGAATACGGAGCTGGAAAACTCCGAAAATGCGACCCCTGCGGCTGAGGAAACCTCCGGCAAGGAAGCTTCCGCTCCCGGGGAGGCAGAGAAAAAGTCCGCAATGCAGGAGAAGAAGCCGGCGGAGATCCGCAACGGAAATCCTGCGGCGCGCAGGCACAAGTTCAACAAGCGTAACTTCAAGCACGGTACCATGGCAGTGGTATTCACTGTGCTGTTCCTGGCGGCGGTAGTCGTGCTGAATGTGATCGTGAACATAGTTTCCGACAGGTTCGATACCACGGCTGACCTTTCCGACTCGGGTATCTACACCCTGGATGAGGAAACCACCGGGTACCTTGACAAACTGACTATGGACGTCACCGTGTCCGTCATGAATTCCGAAACGGATTTCGAGGGCGGCGGGACCTACTACAAGAGCGTAAACGAGCTTCTCAAGAAGATGGCTATGCAGAACGAGCACTTCAAGGTGCAGTATCTCCAGATCGACCAGAACCCGGATTTCACATCAAGGTTCAACGGCGAAACTCTTTCCACGAACTATATCGTGGTGGAATCCGCTGAAACCGGCAGACACCGCATTCTCACCCCGGGAAGCTACTTCTCCTGCAATGCGTTCAGAAGCCAGCTTTCCCAGTACGGCTACCCCGAAACCTATATAGATCAGTATGTGGAGCAGTATGTCAACAGCTCCTATGCTTCCAGGGTGATAGATGGCAGCAACATTGAGCAGGCGGCTATTTCCGCTATGCTGTATGTAACCAACACCGATCCTGTGCGCGTTGCGTTCACCGAGGGCTTCGGCGAGGGCGACGCAGGCACTCTTTCTAGCCTGCTCAGCAAGAACGGATACGATGTTGAAACCATCAATCTCCAGTCAGTTTCTGAGATAGACAGCGACATCGACTATATCGTGATGTACGCACCTACAATGGATTACGACAACGATAATCTCGACAAGCTGGCTAAGTTCCTGGACAACGACGGCGCTTTCGGAAAGAACCTCGTGTTCTTCTCCAGCAGCCAGGTGTACTACGCCAAGACTGACGAGGACAGCACCGCGCTTGTAAACCTCTCCGCATTCCTGGCGGAGTGGGGAATCCAGATCGGCGACAGCATAATCATGCAGACCAACGCAAACTACACCTACGGCAACATGCCTTTCGCACATGTCCTGGATATTCAGGACACGGATTTCGCCGGCAATGTTTACGGCAACTCCCTGTTCACCTATGACGCATATGTCCGCCCTGTTATCCAGATATGGGGTGAGGATAAATCCAAGAGCAGCATTGAGCAGAAGGTGCTGATCAAGACTTACGACGGAGCGTATCTCCAGCCGCTGAGCGAGCTTTCCAACAGCAGCTTCGATGTGAACTCCGCTGAATCCGGCGTATTCAACGACGCAATCTGCGCTTACAAGATCCATAGCACGTCTCAGGAGGTTTCCAGAGTTGTTGTGTTTGGATCGGAGATGTTCTCGACAGTAAGCTACTCCAACTCAAACAACCAGAATTTCCTGGTGAACACGTTCAACTATATTTCCGGCAAGACAGACGGTGTTACCATCACCTCCAAGACCTTCGAAACCGTGGGCTTCGATATGAACCAGGGCAGCGCGAATGTTCTCGCGATAATCCTCTGTATCGTTATCCCGATCCTGGTCATCGTGCTGGGCATAGTTATCTGGGTGCGCAGGAGGCACAGATAAATGGCAAAGCTTTCAAAAACCACCAGGACCGTCATCATCGCAGCCGCTGTGCTGTTCGTACTGGGAGCTGCGCTCCTGATACTCATGCTGACTGGTTCCGGCAACAATGATGATACTTCCGGCGCGGCAACAAATGAGAGCAGTACCTCCGAGGCGGATTCCTCCGGCTCGGACGGCACTTCGTCGGATTCCGGCAGCTCCTCCGGGGACAGCGACAAGATCGCCATCACCGAAAAGGAGCAGGAGAACGTGCTCAAGATGGAGATCACGAATTCCACCGGCAGCTACTCCTTCGAAAGGCAGCAGCGCGAGGTTTCCAGCACGGACGACGACGGAAACGTCAGCACCACCACTGAGTACTACTGGATAAGCCCGGAGCTGGAGGGCGTGGATCACAACGATTCCACCATCGGCTCGTTCGTGCGCTGCATGGCAGGGCTGTCCGCTTCCTCAATGGTGGAAAAGGACGCGCAGGATCTCGAAAAATACGGGCTTGCGGATCCAGAGGCGGAGGTAAAGGTCACCTTTGACGACGGCAGTTCTGCGGATATCTGCTTCGGAATAAGGAACCCGGCTTCGACGAACTACGTCTACTGCATGACCAAGGGCAGCAGCGACGTGATGCAGGCAAGCTACTACAGCACTGGCAGCGCATTCTATGATATCAAGGATTTCGTGAACCTGGTGCTGACAGAATCCTATAATACCAACAATCCCCAGGAGCTTGACTACCTTGTGGTAGAGCGCAGGGATCTTGACAGTCCTGTCAGAATCGAATATATGTATGACATCGCGGAGGAGAGTGAGAACGAGGATTCCGTTATCACGACATTCAACACCCACCGCATAACCGAGCCGATAACCGCAGAGCTGGACACCACCAGCGGACAGACCATATGCTACGGGCTGTATTCGCTGAGCGCTTCCTCCTGCGAATACATCGACCCCACCGAGCAGGAGATCGCCGACGCTGGTCTGGACGATCCGTTCTGCAAGGTAAGCTTCAAGTACGGAGGCAAGGCGCGCGTACTGCTTCTCGGCAACGAGATACGCACGACCACCGGCGAGGGCGACAGCGCGGTTTCCACCGTTACCGGGTATTATGCGATGTTCGAGGGCGGCAGGATAGTGTATTCCATAAGCACTGACAATGCGCCGTGGTATACTTTCCAGGTGCAGGACATCATGTCCCGCAGACCGATCTCACCGTATATCTACACGATCGACACCCTGACCGTCACCACGCCCGACGGCGAGTATATGTTCAAGGTCAACGGAACTGCCGATGACCACAGCTTCACCTGCGGAGATACCGTGCTGAACGACGCGAACTTCAAGAGTTTCTACCAGCACCTCATCACTTCCATGGGCGAGGAGCTGTATTTCTCCGATGAACAGCTGGATCCCTACATCACGCTGGATTTCAAGTATCGCGAGGAGTACTACGACACCTACGGCAGGAGCGAGGACGTTATCGTGTTCTATAAGTCGGACGACCGCAAGAACATCGTCAGCGTAAACGGCGACATTCTCTACAAGGTGCGTCAGATTTACACACAGCGTCTGTTGGAGAATCTTGACGCACTGCTTAACGGCGGAGAGATCAAGCTTGACTGGTGACGCAGGCACTTTTTCTAGTATATAAATATAATATGGAGGTAATTGACAATGGCTGAGGGTAACTTTTTCTACTATCGCGGATTTCCTATGGTGAGAAGCGGAAACGAGATCTACTACGGAAGCATGGGCGACAAGTTCGTCACCAAGCTCACGATCCGGGAGAGCGAAACTTATAAGGACAGCGAAATGCCCACAAAGGTCATGGTGCAGATGGTACCGACCAAGATGGAGCCTGACCTCCTTGCAAAGGCGAAGAAGGGCGAGATGAACAGCCTGTACGAAGCGCTTGACACCGCGTATGTATGGCTTTCCAAGGAGCTTTTCGGAGAACAGGGATAAGAATGCCGGAAGTTCCTGTCGGGGATTTTAGGCGAACTGCGGCGGAGGGATCCAGTCCTTCCGCCGCTTGATTTTATAACGTTCAACAAAAATCGCCGGGCATTTCTGTCCGGCGTTGTGCTTATATTATTCCTCAGGCTGTAATACATCGTCCTCGGGCGTGGTGGATACAGATGTGCGCTTTACTCTGTTGCGGTAGGTGTATTCGAACTCGTTCTCGTTGTACGCTGCGATCTCGTTCAGCCAGTAGCTTACGCGGTAGTTGCCGACGTCGATCACTGCAAAGTTCGCTGTGGTATTCACGAACATTACTACTCCCTGTACCAGGGGTCTTACGCTGCCCTCGCCGCTGAAATATTCCTTCAGTCTGACAACGACCTTATCTCCGACTTTAATGTCCCCCATCTTTTATGTCCTCCTAAGCAATGATATCTGTGAAAATACGACAGAATTTACATCAGTAATTGTAACACATATTACACGGGCTGTCAAGCAATTTTCTGAAAAAACCTGTGAATTGCCGCAAATGCGCTGTAACTTCTGCCATTTAGTATATCAGCAACAAATTATACGCGCCGGAATTATGCAATGTGACGATAAAGTCAGGTGTTCTGGCGCGCACATCCAGTGGAGTAACATTATTCCGGGGTCTTGACTTTATTCCCGGAATGGGTTATCATAAATACGGCGAAAGCCAGAAAAGCAAAGGAGAAACGATATGATAAGACAGATCATTCACATAGACGAAGAGAAGTGCAACGGCTGCGGACTGTGCGCCAACGCCTGCAAGGAATCCGCGCTGGGGATCGTTGACGGCAAGGCAAAGCTGCTTCGCGAGGATTTCTGCGACGGACTGGGCAACTGCCTGCCGGCATGTCCGATGAACGCGATAAGCTTTGTTGAGAGGGAAGCTCCGGAATTCGACGAGGAGGCGGTGAAGCGCCACATCGAATCCCAGAAACTTGCCCGGAACAAGCCGGAATTCACTGGCTGCCCAGGAATGAGAATGGCGCAGATGAAGCCCAGGACTGACGCCTGTACTTCCGTGGAGGTTCCCAGCATGCTGAGCCAGTGGCCGGTGCAGATAAAGCTCGCCGGGGCGCAGGCTCCGTATTTCCGGGGCTGCGACCTGCTTATCGCCGCAGACTGCACCGCGTACGCCTACGGGGATTTCCACCGCCGCTACATAAAGGGAAGAGTGACGCTCATAGGCTGCCCGAAGCTGGACGATGTGGATTACGCCGAGAAGCTTGGCGCGATAATCCGCGTCAACGACATCAGGAGCATTACAGTGGCACGCATGGAGGTCCCCTGCTGCGGCGGTATTGAGAATGCAGTCCTGCGCGCGGTGCAGGCAAGCGGACGTGACATTCCGGTGAAGGTGGACATAATCACCACCGACGGACAGGTTATGGAGTAATCCGGGGAATATTATAACAGGGGATTCAGCTTCCCCTGTTTTTTTGTGACAAATATCTGAAACCTTATATAAAGTGCAATATTATGTGAAATACAGTTTGACAAATACGCGGTATAGTGGTATAATAAAATGAATATTTGTATTCAAGAGGTGTTTTTTTATGACGATTTTTTACAAATTTGATGGTCAGATGTATATCAATATAACCAACGGCTGTCCCTGCGACTGCGTTTTCTGCCTGCGGAATAATTCCGACAGTGTGAAGGGTAACGACAGCCTGTGGCTGGAGCACGAGCCGTCTTTTGAGGAGATCACCGCGGCTTTCGATAAATTCGATAAGACGGGCTGCACCAATGCGATATTCTGCGGATACGGTGAGCCGACAGTACGGGCGGACATGCTGGTTAAGACGGCAGAGTATATCCGCGCGAATTCGGACATGAAGATACGGCTCAATACCAACGGACTGGTTCGGCTGATTCACCCGGGATTCGACGTGGAGCGTTTCCGTGGGCTTATTGATATTGCTTCCATCAGTCTTAACGCCCCTGATGCCAAGCGCTACAACGAGGTGACAAGACCGCATTTCGGCGAGCCTGCATTCCAGGCTATGCTGGATTTCGCCCGGGATATGAAGAACATGGGCGTGCAGACGAAGTTCACCGTGGTTGATGTGATAACAAAGGACGAGATAGCGCGCTGTCAGCAGCTTGCGGACAGCATGGGGATTCCGCTGAGAGTCCGGGAATACATCACCAATAACGAAAGCTACACATGAGGATAATCGGGATCGACCCGGGCTACGCCATCGTGGGATACGGGGTGCTGGACCTCGACAAATCTCGGTTTTCGGTGGTGAACTACGGCGCAATAACAACCAATGCCGGGACAAGCTTCGACCGGCGGCTGATGGAGATATACAGCGACATGTGTACGGTCCTTGACATGTTCAAGCCGGACTGTATGTCCATCGAAAAACTGTACTTCACCAACAACAAGACCACCGGAATCGACGTGGCGCAGGCGCGGGGAGTGATACTGCTTTCCGCGGTGCAGAGGGATATTGAGATATTCGAATATACCCCCATGCAGGTCAAGCAGGCGGTCGTCGGATACGGCAAGGCGGAGAAGCACCAGGTTCAGGAGATGGTGAAGAATATTCTGCACCTCAGCGAGATCCCCAAGCCGGACGATACGGCGGACGCAGTGGCGCTTGCGATATGCCACGGGCATTCCAGCGGCTCCCAGCTGTCGCAGCTGATCGAAAAGGCGAACGCCAACAACGGCGCAATGGGAAAGATACTACACAAAACTTACGGAGAGTGACGAAATGATATACAGCCTGCACGGAGAACTTATACACACCGAGCCTAACCTTGCTGTGGTGGAATGCGGCGGAGTCGGATATGCCTGTCGAACCACGATGAACACGCTGAAGAAGATAGGCAGCAGCGGCGAGGTGCACCTTTTCACGCAGCTCAACGTCCGCGAGGACGCCATCGACCTGTTCGGATTCGCGGATACTGCGGAGTTACAGGCGTTTAAGCAGCTGACGTCGATTTCCGGCGTGGGACCAAAGGCGGCGCTGTCGATACTTTCAGACATCACTCCGTCCAAGCTGGCGCTATGCATTACAACCGGCGACAGCAAGACGCTGACACGTTCACCGGGAATCGGCGCGAAGATCGCCCAGCGCATCGTCATGGAATTAAAGGACAAGGTTTCAAAGGAGCAGCACATATCTGCGGCGGATTACAGCGCGGAGCCAGTATCGGCGGCTGCCGGCGGAAATGCCGCGTCGGAAGCAATCACGGCACTGTGCGTGCTCGGATTCCAGCTGCCGCAGGCGCAGGCGGCGCTCGTCGGCGCAAGCCCGGACAGCACTGTGGAGGAACTTATCAAGTACGCTCTCAAACGGCTTGGCTGATATTTACGACAAAAAAGGGGAGGTGAGTGTCCTGAAGCATTCGGATTCTTCTCAGAAGCTGTTTATGGTGATCGCGCTGTGCGAATTCGTCCTGTTCATGCTGTATCTTTTGCAGAGCAGCGACAAATACCAGGTGATGTGCATTTCGGGGCTTATCCTGGCGGGAGTGACTGCGGTCGCGTCTTCGTTAGGCATGCTTTTCTTCTTTTTAAAGGAAAAGATGTCAATACGCACGGCGGCAGTCAGGGCGCTTGGCAAGCAGGGAATCAGTGCCATGAAGAACGACAGGAGCGCCAGGATCGCCTACAAGGGAATCGTCAGCATGATGGAGGGGCACTACCCGGAATCCGAGGAGCTTTTAATGCAGTCCCTCAGCATGTCCGAGGTTAGGCAGAATCAGCTGTTCTGCGTGGAGTGGCTCGTCAAGCTGTACGAGGCTCAGGAGAGTGATGGGAAGCTGATGTGGTGCTACCGCCGGGCGGCGGAGATAGCGCCGGATAATCCCGAGGTGCAGTCCCGGCTGGGGCATGCGTATTATGCGGAGGGAAAGCTTTCCAATGCAGAGCATTGCTTCCGGCAGGTGCTTAAGTACGACCCGAACTACGGCTATGCGTACTACAGCCTGGCTTCGATATACATGGTGCGCGGAGAGGACGAAAAGGCGCTGGATACTCTGAAGCAGCTGGAAAATATCCAGGCAAGCCATCCCCTTGTGAATGCCGAGCTTGCCACATGGTACGCAATGCACGACGATGAGCAGAAGGCGGAGGAATACTACGACAAGGCGATTTTATGCGGATTCAAGGAGCCGGAGCAGCTTTCAAAGCGCATGACGGCGCTGCGGCTGTTCAATCACGCGGAGGGTGCGACAGGCTCCGATCTGCCGCAGGATTATTACCGGAAAAAGGAAAAGGAAGATACAGATGCTGGAAATGTCTGAACTCGGGGGCAATCCCGAACGCAGTAACAGAATAGTCGAGCCGGAATATAATGAGGCAGATACCGATATCGAGTATTCCCTGCGCCCGAAGGTGCTGTCCGAGTACATCGGGCAGGAAAAAGTCAAGGAGAACATGAAGGTGTACATAGAGGCTGCGAAGAAGCGCGGCGAGTGTCTTGACCATGTGCTCCTCTACGGTCCTCCAGGACTTGGTAAGACCACTCTTTCGTGCATAATCGCGAATGAGATGGGTGTGAATATCCGCGTGACATCCGGACCGGCGATAGAAAAGGCGGGAGATCTTGCGGCACTGCTGACGAATCTCCAGCCGAATGATGTGCTGTTCATAGACGAGATACACCGTCTTTCGCGACAGGTGGAGGAGGTACTCTACCCGGCGATGGAGGACTACGTCCTGGATATCATTATGGGCAACGGTCCGTCCGCGCGCTCCATTCGTATCGACCTGCCGAAGTTCACGCTGATCGGCGCGACGACGCGTTCCGGTCAGCTTTCTGCGCCCCTGCGCGACAGATTCGGCGTTATTCAGCGGCTGGAGCTGTATACTCCGGAGGAGCTTTGCAGCATAGTGCAGCGCTCGGCGATAATCCTGGCGATACCCTGCACAAAGGACGGCGCTATGGAGATCGCGAAGCGCTCCCGGGGCACGCCGAGAATCGCGAACCGCCTGCTGAAGCGCGTCCGGGATTACGCGGAGGTGCTCGGCGACGGAAAGATTACCCGGGAGATAGCGGACATTGCCCTGGCGCGCGAGGATATTGACCGCCTGGGACTTGACCGCCTTGACCGCAGATTCCTTGAAATGATAATCAGGGGATACAACGGCGGTCCGGTGGGACTGGAAACGCTTGCTTCCGCGCTGGGGGAGGAATCCGTAACGCTGGAGGAGGTCTGCGAGCCGTTCCTCATGCAGCTCGGATTCATTGCGAGGACTCCCCGTGGACGTACCGCGACGGCGCTTGCTTACAAGCACCTGGGGATACTCAAGGACGGACAGCAGACGCTGGATAACATTGAATAATTAATTCGTGACTATTCATAAAAAATAAACCGCCGGAGGCGGTACAATAATTCCGGATTCCGTATTGCGAATTCGGAATTAAATATGGGGGTAGGATTTATGGGCAGATTATTTGGAACTGACGGTGCACGCGGCGTTGCAGTTACTGAGCTTACCTGCGAGAGGGCGATGGAGATAGGCAGGGCGGCGGCTTACATTCTGACAAAGGAGAGCGGAAAGGCGCACCCGAACATTCTGGTCGGAATGGATACGCGTATTTCCTCCAAGATACTGGAGGCGGCGCTGTCCGCAGGTATCGCTTCGGTAGGCGCGAATGCGCTCCAGCTGGGCGTTGTGCCTACTCCGGCGGTCGCTCACCTTGTGAGGGAATACCACGCGGACGCCGGAGTTATGATCTCGGCTTCGCATAACACCGTGGAATACAACGGGATCAAGCTGTTCTCCTCCGAGGGATTCAAGCTCCCGGACAGCGTTGAGGAGGAGATCGAGGCGCTTATCCTTGATAAGACCGCAGAGATACCGCTGTGCAGCGGAACGGAAGTCGGCAGGATAACCAGGCTTGCCAGCGCCTGCACGGACTACATACAGTATATCCGGGACTGCGCCGGGGCAGGGCACTACGCAGGCGACAGCAGGCGATTCTGCTTCGACTGCGCCAACGGAAGCTCCGCGGCTACGGCGCGCAAGCTGTTCGCCTACCTCGGGGACGGCTGTGAATTCATCGCAGACGAGCCGGACGGCACGAACATCAACGACAACTGTGGTTCCACACATATCGACCAGCTGTGCGAGTATGTCAAGAACGGCGGTATGTCCGCAGGATTCGCCTTTGACGGCGACGCGGACAGATGTCTTGCGGTGGACGAAAACGGCAATGTTATCGATGGCGACAGAATTATCGCAGTCCTTGCCAAGCGCATGAAAGAGAAGGGACTTCTCAAGGGCAACGCGGCGGTGGTCACCGTAATGAGCAACCTGGGATTCCACGATTTCATGAAGGACAACGGCATAAAGACCGTGTGCGCGAAGGTCGGCGACAGATACGTCCTGGAGGAAATGCGCAAAAATGGCTATAATATAGGCGGAGAGCAGTCCGGACATATAATCCTGCTGGACCACGCGACAACCGGCGACGGGCAGCTTACCGCAGCTATGCTCATAAAGGTAATGCAGGAAACCGGGAAATCCCTGGCGCAGCTGTGCGCGGATATCACGGACTATCCGCAGCTGCTGGTGAACGTGAAGATCACCGAGAGCGGCAAGGGCAGGTGGAATACTGTCCCGGCAATAACGGACTGCATTTCCTCAGCTGAGAAGGAGCTCGGCTCCAACGGCAGAGTGCTTGTCCGCGAGAGCGGCACGGAGCCGCTCGTCCGCGTTATGGTCGAGGGCAAGGACATGGAAATGGTAAAGCGCCTTGCGGACGGTATCGCAGACGAGGTAAGAAAGAACCTGACATAACGGAGGAAATCATGCTGGTTTGTGCAAATAACGGGAACTTCCCGGCGGAGGACATGGAGCAGCTAAGTGCTGCCCTGAATGCCGCCTGCGGAGAAATATGGCTGGGCGAGGGCACGGATTCCTACCCCTGCATTGCGATACTCTGCTGCGAGGACGGTGCTTCCATCAATTATTTCGAGAGCGAGGGCGGCACGGCGTATGTTTCCGTCGGGGACCGAAAAAAGCACGGCACTATTGATGTGAACATAGACGGCGAGATGTATCAGCTGAACCGCGGTCAGATAGTTCCGCAGGAGAAGATACTCGATATCGCGGCGGAATTCATGAAGGATCTGAAGCTGCCAGGGTGCATTGAGTGGGAGAAGCTCTGAACTGGGCGTCCGGAGGATAAAATAATGCCGTTTGACTTTAAAAAGGAATACAAGGAATTCTACATGCCGCCAAAGAAACCGGGTATCGTGAAAATTCCGGAGATGAATTACATCGCCGTCCGCGGAAAAGGCAATCCCAACAGCGAGGACGGAGAATACAAGAATTCTATCGGAATGCTGTACGCCGTTGCTTTTACGATAAAAATGAGCAAGATGGGCAGCCATAAAATCGACGGGTACTTTGACTACGTCGTGCCGCCGCTGGAGGGCTTCTGGTGGCAGGAGGGCGCTGACGGTATAGACTATTCCAATAAGGAAACCTTCAATTTCATATCGGTCATTCGGCTTCCGGATTTCGTCACGAAAGAGGAATTTGACTGGGCGGTTGCTGAGGCTGAAAGAAAGAAGAAAATCGACCTTTCAAAAGTGGAGTTCTTTGCATATGACGAGGGGGAGTGCGTCCAGTGCATGCATATCGGTCCGTATGACAACGAACCGGTGACAATAGACGCCATGCATGAATACGCGGCACAGAACGGATATGTTACAGATATTTCACCGACCCGAATGCACCATGAGATATATTTATCCGACCCGAGGAAATGTGCGCCGGAAAAGTTGAAAACAGTTGTTCGCCACCCGGTAAAACCCAGGTGAGCATTTGAAATATGCAGGAACAGAGGACAAAAGAATGAGATTATCAGACAAGTGGCAGGACTACTGCCTTATCGACACATCTGACGGGGAGCGGCTGGAGCGTTGGGGCGACGTCACGCTTATACGCCCCGACCCTCAGATAATCTGGAAGTGCGCCGGAGAGGCTCCGGAGTGGCGCAGCGCCCATGCGAAGTACAACCGCTCATCATCGGGCGGCGGCTCGTGGGACTACCGCCGGAAGCTCCCGGAGAGCTGGCAGATAAAGTACGGGGAGCTGACCTTCATGGTAAAGCCCACCGGATTCAAGCACACCGGTTTGTTCCCGGAGCAGGCTGTCAACTGGGACTATTGCATGGACGCAATACGCGGCGCCGGGCGCCCGATAAACGTGCTGAACCTGTTCGCCTACACCGGAGGAGCCACCCTCGCCTGCGCGGCGGCTGGAGCCTCCGTCTGCCATGTGGACGCAGTAAAGGGCATGGTGGACTGGGCGCGCACCAACGCGAAGCTTTCCGGGCTGTCGGACAAGCCGATACGATGGATAGTTGACGACGCGCAGAAGTTCATAAGCCGTGAGATACGCCGCGGAAATCACTACGACGGCATAATACTCGACCCCCCGAGCTACGGCAGGGGCACGAACGGCGAGATGTGGAAGCTTGAGGACTGTATTTACGACCTTATGGAAAGCTGCACGCAGCTGCTTTCCGACAAGCCGCTGTTCGTTCTGCTGAACAGCTACACCACCGGGCTTTCTGCAAGCGTAATGAGTTACCTGCTGCAAATGACGGTAGGTAAGAGGTTCAATATCACCGTGGATTCCCAGGAGATAGGGCTTCCGGTAAAGCAGACCGGAATGGCGCTCCCGGCAGGAAGCACGGCGATAGTTCATTTTTGAGAATAACAGGTGAATTTACTTGAATATTATAGAAGTCGAAAACGTATCCTTTGACTATATCAGCCGCGACGAGGACGGCAAGGAAATAAGCCGCAGCCCTGTGCTGAAGGACATAAGCCTTTCCGTTCCGGAGGGACAGTTCCTGGCGATACTGGGACATAACGGCTGCGGAAAATCCACGCTGGCAAAGCATTTCAACGCAATACTCACCCCCACTGCCGGAAAGGTGACGGTGGCAGGTATCGACACCTCCGACGAGGAGCGACTGTTCGATATCCGGCAGACTGTCGGAATGGTGTTCCAGAATCCGGACAACCAGCTTGTCGCGACAATCGTCGAGGAGGACGTGGCGTTCGCCCCGGAGAACATGGGAGTCCCCCAGCCGGAAATACGCCGGAGGGTGGACGAAGCCCTGAAGCAGGTGGATATGTATGAGTACCGCGAGCATGCGCCGCACCAGCTGTCCGGCGGACAGAAGCAGCGCGTTGCCATCGCCGGAGTCATCGCCATGCAGCCGAAGTGCATAGTCATGGACGAGCCTACCGCAATGCTTGACCCAAAGGGACGCCGAGAAGTAATGAAAACTATCCGCATGCTGAACAAGGAAAAGGGCATAACTGTGGTGCTCATAACCCACTATATGGACGAGGCTGCCCAGGCGGACCGCGTTGTCGTAATGGACGGCGGGAAAATCATTATGGACAATGTTCCTAAGAAAATATTCTCCCGGGTGAAGGAGCTGCGCGCTGTGGGACTTGACGTCCCACAGGTGACGGAGTTATGCGACATGCTCATAGAAAAGGGCGTGGATATTTCCCCGGAAATAATACACGAGCAGGAGTGCGCTGAGGCTCTTTTCATGCTCACCAAGGGCAGAAGCGCAGTCATTCCGCCCAAGCCGGAGGAATCCGTGGAGGACAACCGCCCAGTGGTGCTCACTGCGGACAAGGTGACGTACAAATACAGCGTGGGCACTCCGTTTGAAAAAACAGCGGTGGACAGCGTTGACCTGGAGATACGCGAGGGTGAGTTCGTGGGGATCATCGGGCACACCGGCAGCGGCAAATCCACGCTGATACAGCACTTCAACGGGCTTGTGAAGCCCACCTCCGGGCGCGTGCTGGTGGACGGCGCGGATATCTGGGGCAGGGGCGTGAATATACGGGACATACGCTTCAAGGTAGGATTGGTGTTCCAGTATTCCGAGCACCAGCTGTTTGAGGAAACCGTTGCCAAGGATATAGCCTACGGTCCGAAGAACATGGGACTCACCGAGGAGGAGATAAAGCAGCGCGTGGTCAGTGCCGCAGAGAGCATGGATATCGTGAAGCTGCTGAACAAATCCCCGTTCGAGCTTTCCGGAGGACAGCAGCGCAGGGTGGCGCTGGCAGGAGTGCTGGCGATGGATCCTGAGGTGCTTATCCTGGACGAGCCTGCGGCAGGTCTTGACCCCAAGGGCAGGGACAAGATACTAGGACAGATAAAGCAGTATCACGAGAAATACGGCAAGACGATACTGCTGGTTTCCCACTCAATGGAGGACATCGTGAAGTACGCCGGAAAGGTGCTGGTCATGAACAAGAGCCGGCTGTTCTGCTACGACACGGTGGACAGGGTTTTCGCCCGGACGGAGGAACTTGCGAAGATAGGTCTTGACGTTCCTCAGGTGACGCGAATGAGCCATATCCTGAAGTCCCTCGGGACAGATATCGGGAATGACATCTACACCACAGAGAGAGCGGCGGAGCGTCTGCTTCCGCTCATTCGATAAGTAAGGACTAGAACAAAAGATGATAAAGGATATTACGATCGGGCAGTATTTTCCCGGCAACTCGGTCATACACAGGCTGGACAGCCGCGTAAAGCTCGTGCTGGATATACTGTACCTTGTTATACTTTTTACGGCGCAGAGCTACACCGGTCTGCTGCTGGGGCTGCTTTTCATGGTGATATGCTATATGCTCGCCAGGATAAAGCTCATCATGATACTCAAAAGTGTGAAGCCGATACTTCCGCTGATGATATTCACCGGCGTGCTCAACCTGTTTTTCATCAAGGGTGAAACTCCGCTGTTCCAGTGGCAGTTCATCAGCATTTACCCCGAGGGTGTGGATACAGCGCTGTTCATGCTGATAAGAGTTCTGACGCTCATCATCGGCATGTCGCTGCTGACCTACACTACGTCGCCGATAATGCTGACCGATGCCATCGAGCGGCTGCTTTCGCCGCTGAAGAAGATCCATGTGCCGGTGCATGAGCTTTCCATGATGATGACTATCGCGCTGCGGTTCATTCCTACCCTGGTGGAGGAAACCGACAAAATCATGTCCGCGCAGAAAGCCCGCGGCGCCGAGATGGACACCGGCGGTCTTATCAAGAAGGCGAAATCTCTGATCCCGGTGCTGATACCGCTGTTCGTGTCCGCATTCAAGCGCGCGAACGAGCTTGCCACCGCGATGGAGTGCCGCTGCTACCACGGCGGCGAGGGACGCACACGCCTTAAAGTAATGCGCACCGCCCCGAGGGATTACGTCGCCATAGCGATCATGCTGGCGCTTTTCGCCGGGGTAATCGTGATAAACTGCTTCCCGGTGCTTCCGTGACGAGGTGAGATTTTGCGTAATTTAAAGGTCTTTATTGCCTACAACGGCGCGGAATACCACGGATTCCAGCGTCAGGACAACGCCGTCACCGTGCAGGAGATCGTCGAGAATTCCATCGGGAAGCTTCTCAAGATACCGGCGCCGGTGATCTACGGCTGCTCCCGGACGGATACCGGAGTGCACGCGCGGCAGTTCTGCTTCAACGTGCACATAGACAGCCGTATCCCATGCGAGGGATTTCTAAAGGGAATGAACACGCTGCTTCCGCCGGATATCGCGGTGCTTTCCTGCGAGGAGGCTCCCGAGGATTTCCACGCGAGATACTGCACCTGTGGCAAGGAGTATGTATACCTCATCGCAAACACTCCTCAGAGGGACGTGTTCCAGCAGAAGCTGGCGTATCACTATCCATATGAACTGGATATCGGCAAGATGAACGAAGCAGCGCAGCTGCTGGTGGGCGAACATGATTTCGCCGCCTTCTGCCGCGCCGAGGGAAAGGCGCGCATGAAATCCACGGTGCGTGAAATATACAGCTTCCGGGCGGAGAGGAACGGCACGAACGTCGAACTGCGCATAAGCGGCAGCGGATTCCTGTACAATATGGTGAGGATATGCGCCGGCACGCTCATATATATCAATGAGGGGAAGCTCATGCTGGACGACGTGCGGCGCGCGCTCGAAACCGGCGACCGAAGCCTGGCAGGGAAAACGCTCCCTCCCGAGGGGCTGTATCTGAACCGCGTGGACTATTGACGAAAACTAATTGATGATGTATAATATCCTGGGGAATGAATGCTGCTGAAACGGCAGAAAGCGGGGGATTCAGATGGCGAAAAACAACGCTGCAAAAGGAAGGCAGGGTGCCTCCGGAGCTGTCAGCGAAAGGAATAATATAAACAAGTTCAGGAAGAAGCGTGCGGCACGCAAACTCTGGCTCAATCTGGGAATACTCACGCTCATCATTCTTGTGATGATACTCGTGGTGATAAACTGGAGCAGGATAATCGCTCCGCTCAAGGACGCCGCGCTCGACGTCGGCAAGGGCGGATTCCCGGTGGACCTCCCGGGCAGCACGGATTACGTCCTGGATGGGCTTGGGGATAACTTCTGCCTGCTGACGGATACTTATTTCTACACATACAATTCCGATGGTGCGATGATAGCGAACGTGCAGCACGGAATGCAGAACCCGGAGCTTTGTACGAATTCCCGGCGCGCTCTCATATACGACCGCAAGGGCAGGGAATTTCAGCTGTATTCGCGAACCGGCGAGGTGTTCAGCGCCTCTGTTGACGACACGATAGACTTCGCTGAGATCAGCAATGACGAGCGCTGCGCCGTGGTGACTAAATCCACGAAATATTCAAACTGTCTGTATATATTCAACGGCGAGGGCAAGCAGATATTCCGCTGGGCGTCGCCGGCTTACCTTATCGACCGGGTGGAATTCTCGGACGACGACAACAGCATTTACGCGGCTGTATGCGGTTCACAGAACGGTGATCTGCAATACTACGTCATGCGGTTCGACCTGGACAACGCCGAGGGAAGCGTATGGCAGACCTATGCCGGGGAGCACATGGTATTCTCGCTGGAATATGCACGCGATGGTATATTCGTTGTCACCGCCGGCGGCGCAGAACTTCTGGACAATAACTCCGGCGAGATTTCGGCGCAGACTACATTTATCAGCAGCGTCGCGCAGATACCCGGCGGAAATACCCGGGCGCTGCTGCTGAAGGACAGTGGCGGCAGCAATGTGCTGACTGTTTACGGCGACGGACTTGAAGCCGCCGCAGCGGAATCCCTCGGAGATGTGACGAGAGTAGTTTCCTCCGGGGACAGCCTTTACGTCCTGACGGACAGCGAGCTGACGAAATACGATCAGCAGCTCAATGTCACGGGGAATTACGAGCTGGACGATGTATATTCTGATGTTACGATAATCGGTGGCAGCGCGTACCTGCTGTGTTACAATACGGTCCAGAGGCTGGAACTCTGACCGGGGGAGGAACAATATGGGTTCTCAGTTTTCATTTATATATGACATAATCGTTGTGGCGGTGTTGGCAGCGGCAGTTTTCAGCGGCGCCCACAAGGGATTCGTCAGCAAGGTGGTCGGGCTTGCCGCAGGGGTAGTCGGATTCATCTGTGCGATCTCTCTGAGCGGTCCGGTCGGGAACTGGGCGTACTCTTCCTTCGTGGAGAAGCCGCTTTCCGAAGCGGTTAGCACCACATTGGACGAGAGCATGGGAGGAGTCACGCTCCCGGGCGTTGCCGTTATGGATTTCGACAAGGTAAAGGTGTCCGGAGTCCCGGTTACGGAGATAGTCCCGGAGTATTCCGGCACTGAAAAGGCTGTATTTGATCTTTCAGAGGTGGATCTTTCCGAAACCGGCTTTGATCCCTCCGCCATGGGCAGCTTCGGATTCGGCTCAGGCACGGATATCACGAATCTGAATGGCAAGGCTGCGGAATTCACCCACAGCGACATCGAACGCAGCGGACTGGGCAAGCTGGTTACGGCACAGGTCATAGCGGTAAAAATGCTGGATACCCCGCTGTTCAGTGAGATATCCGGATATGTGGGAGTTATCGGACAGACCGTCCCGGCGCTGTTCGGTGATACTGCGGACAGTATTAGCAACGGAAATGCCGCTGCGCTGCGCTCTCTTGTGCTGACGATGATCAACACGTCCGGTTCCGTCAGGGATTCCATTATGGATCACATGATCCGTCCGCTGTTCACACTGGCGGTGCAGACAGTGGCGTTTGTCGTTATATTTGCGGTAGTTTTCGCCGTTATAGAGATCATCGCAAGCGCCCTCAAGATCGTCAACAAGATACCGGTGGTCGGCTCCGTGAACAGGGTGCTGGGCTGCGCGGCTGGTCTTGTCAGCGGACTGCTCTCTGTTGCAGTTATCTGCATCGTGGTGCGGCTTCTGGTGAGCCTTACCGATGGCAGCGTGATATTCCTTAACAACGATACTATCGGGCAGACGGTGCTTTTCAGGCATTTCTATGACATGGAATTTCTGAATTTCTTTTCGTGAATGAGTGAAACGAGTCTCCGGCTTTTCCGGAGCATTTCAGTATAAAGGTGGTTCAATCTTATGATGATGTGTTCAAGATGCAAGAAACGTCCGGCAGTGGTGTTCATTTCCTCTATGCAGGGGAGCGAACGCCGCAGCGAGGGACTGTGTCTCAAGTGCGCAAAGGAGCTGGGACTTCCTCAGGTGAATGATTACCTCAAGCAGATGGGTATTTCTGAGGAGGAGTTCGAGAACGCTTACGACGCGCTGTTCGATGAGAACGGCAATCCCGATCCTTCCATGCTTGGGCAGATGGGATTCCAGGATATAACGAACTTCCGCCCGGACGACAGCGACGACGAGGAAAGCGCCGATAACGACGACGCAGACAACGGCGATGAGCTGTTCCAGAAGGGCGGCGCAGGCACTATGCCGGATTTCTTCAAGAAGCTGTTCGGCAGCGCGGACGGAGGAAAGAGCGAGGAGAAATCCGCCGACGGCTCCGCCCCCGAAAAGAAGGAGAAGAAAAAGGAAAAGACCGATAAGAAGCGCAGGAATCTCGAAACCTACTGCACCAACCTCACGCGCCGCGCAAAGGACGGCAAGATCGACCGTATTATCGGGCGTGACAAGGAGATCAGCAGAGTAATTCAGATACTGTCAAGACGTACCAAGAACAATCCTTGCCTGATAGGCGAGCCCGGCGTCGGAAAGACCGCCATCGCCGAGGGGATAGCACTGCGCCTGGCGAGCGGCGATGTTCCGTTCAGACTCCAGGGCAAGGAGCTGTATCTGCTCGACTTGACGGCGCTGGTTGCAGGGACTCAGTTCCGCGGACAGTTCGAGAGCCGCGTGAAGTCCCTTATCGACGAGATAAAGGTGGCAGGCAACGTAATGCTGTTCATCGACGAAGTACACAACCTTGTCGGCACCGGAGGGGATTCCGAGGGCACGATGAACGCCGCGAACATGTTCAAGCCGGCGCTCTCCCGCGGAGAACTCCAGGTGATCGGCGCGACCACGTTTGATGAATACCGCAAGTACATCGAGAAGGACAGCGCACTGGAGCGCAGATTCCAGCCGGTGACAGTCAACGAGCCGACGGTGGAGGACACCGTGAAGCTGCTCGAGGGTATCAAGGAATACTACGAGGATCACCACAAGGTCAAGGTTTCCCCGGAGATAACACGCATGTGTGCGGTGCTATCTGAAAGATATATTAATGACAGATTCCTGCCGGACAAGGCGATAGACCTGCTGGACGAGGCATGCGCCTGCGCGAGCCTTGGCAGCCCTGATATAACCGAATACGAGAAGCTGAAGTCCAAGATGGCGCAGCTGCGCACGGACGAAAGCAAGATCGCGGCGGATAGTCCGGATATCGACTATGAGAAGCTGGCGGAGGTCAAAATGCAGATCGCACAGACCAACGACGGCATTGAGAAGATAAAGGACAAGGCGGAGAATGTCGAGGTCACTATCGACGACATTTCAAAGGTCATTGAGATGTGGACGGGAATCCCTGCCAATAAGATAAAGGAAACTGAATACAAGCGTATTGGCAGCCTGGAGCAGCACCTCAAGGAGCACGTCATCGGTCAGGACGAAGCCTGCGAACTCGTGGCAAAGGCGATAAAGCGCACTAGAGTGCAGCTTACCGACCGGCGCAGACCGGCGTCCTTCATATTCGTAGGACCCACCGGCGTGGGCAAGACGGAGCTTGTGAAGGTTCTCGCCAAGGAAATGTTCGACACCGTGGAGCCGCTGATAAGGCTCGACATGTCCGAATACATGGAGAAGCACAGCGTGTCCAAGATCATTGGTTCGCCTCCCGGCTATGTGGGATATGAAGAGGCAGGACAGCTTACCGAGAGAGTACGCCGCAAGCCGTATTCTGTGATCCTGTTTGATGAAATTGAAAAGGCGCACCCGGACGTAATGAATATCCTGCTCCAGATACTGGACGAAGGCAAGATAAATGACGCTCACGGCAGGTCGGTAAGTTTTGAGAACACCATAATCTGCATGACCTCCAACGCAGGCTCCTCCACCGGAAGCAACAGCGTGGGATTCACCAAGACCGAGGGGGACGTCAGCAAGGAGCGCGCCATGAAGGGACTGCGCGACTTCCTCCGTCCGGAATTCATAGGACGTATCGACGAGGTAATCGTGTTCAGGCCGCTTTCCGTTGAGAATTACGCGGACATTGCAAAGCTTATGATGGGCGAACTGGTATCTCCCCTGGCGGAGAAGAAGATCACGCTGAATGTCGGCGACGGCGTTTACATGGCGATTGCCAAAAAGGCACACGGCGGTAAGTACGGCGGACGTGATATCCGCAGGGTAATCCGCAGCGATATTGAGGATCCGATGGCGGAACTCATCATCGACCATGCGGAACAGCCGCTTTCTGAGATCTCTGTCAGCGCGGACGGCGACGGAATAAAGGTGGACGGCAAGTGAGCGTTATACTGGTTACCGGCGGCACCGGCGCGATAGGCAGCGCCATCGCCGCTGAATTCGCCCGTACCGACGATGTGATATTCACCTACAACTCCCGGGCGGAGGAGGCTGCGCGTATCAGCCGCGAACTCCGCTGCACGGCTGTGCAGGCGGATGTGTCGGACTATTCCTCAGCACAGGGCGCAGTGCGGCAGGTGCTGAAGGATTTCGGCAGGATCGATGTGCTGGTGAATAACGCCGGCGTGTCGCAGATCAAGCTGTTCACAGACATTACTCCGGAGGACTGGCAGCATGTCATGAATATCGACCTTAACGGCGTGTATAACATGACGCATGCCGCAGTGGATTCCATGATCCGGCGTAAAAGCGGCGCAATCGTTAATATTTCGTCAGTGTGGGGAGTTTACGGCGGAGCCTGTGAGAGCGCGTATTCCGCAGCAAAGGCAGGAGTCATCGGGCTGACAAAGGCGCTGGCAAGAGAACTGGGCGCTTCCGGAATTACGGTGAACTGCATTGCGCCGGGAGTTATCGACAGCCCCATGAATAGTTCGCATCTTTCACAGGAGGAACTACATGAGTTGGCGGAGCAGACTCCGGTATGCCGCCTGGGACGCCCCGAAGAGGTCGCGAAAGCAGTCAGGGCGCTGTCTGAGAACCGTTTTATTACCGGGCAGGTGTTGGGGGTAGACGGCGGTTTTTGTTGAGTGCTGATGAATGTGACGATGAGCCGGTTAAACATATTGACTAAAAATCCTGCTGGAATTTCTCTGCGTTTTGTCAAAAAAAACACAAACTTTCCGGTTGAATTTTCTGTGAAAATATAGTATAATAAATTTGATTTGAAAATCCGAAAGGCGATTTCGGCTAAAAAGGAGACTTAATATGAACATCGCTTATTCCATTCTGTCGGCTGCGTCTACCGTTGAAGCGGCTGTCACGGCGGAAGCTTCCTCCGGTCCCTGGAAGAACGTTTTCGGCGCTGTACAGTCCACTGCTGAGGCAGGAAACGATCAGCCCGCCGGCGTTATCGACAGGATACAGGCGCTGCCTGACGCACATGCGCAGCTCAGCGATCCGAACTACTGGGGTTCAGTAGGCATCATCACCATCACCGGTATTCTGGTTGTATTCTTTATTCTTGCTATCCTTATTTTTCTGTTCTGGCTGATGGGTAATATCTTCCAGAATATCGACAAGAGCAGGAAGGCAAAGGCTGAGGCTGCCAAGGCTGCTGCTGCAAAAACTGCTCCTGCTCCGGCTCCTGTTGAAGAGATCGCCGAGGAAGAGGACAATGACGATGAGATAATGGCTGTCATCAGCGCGGCTATTGCTGCCTACGCTGAGGAAGAGGGCACCTCCTACACCATCAGGGACGTAAGGAAGCGCGACAAGAGAGCGCGTTCCGCATGGAGCCTTGCTGGTATCGGCGAGAACACACGCCCGTTCTGAGAACAGACAGAAAGGAATATTGAAGCATGGAAATATTTGTTGATACCATAAAATCGCTCGCTACCACTTCTGGCTTCGCAGGATTCGGAGCAGAGAACGGCTGGCAGAGCATAATTATGATACTGCTTTCCTTCGTCCTGTTCTATCTGGCGATCAAGAAGCAGTACGAGCCGCTGCTGATGCTCCCTATCGCATTCGGTATGCTGCTCACAAACCTCCCCGGAAGCGGACTTTACCACGCAGAACTGTGGAATCCATCAACCAACCCCTACTTTGCTCCTGAATATGTTCAGGAAGGCGCTAATCTTGCTATAACATATGTCAAGGAAGTCAGCCTGGATTACGGCAGAGTCCTCCATGAGGGCGGACTTCTGGATATGCTGTACCTCGGCGTTAAGCTCGGTATCTATCCGCCTATCATCTTCCTCGGCATCGGTGCTATGACCGACTTCGGTCCGCTGATTGCAAACCCGAAGAGCTTCCTGCTCGGCGCTGCCGCACAGGGCGGTATCTTCTTCACATTCCTCGGCGCATGCGCTATCAACGCGCTTGGTCTGGGCGACGGATTCTCTCTGAAGCAGGCTGCTTCCATCGCCATTATCGGCGGTGCGGACGGTCCTACAGCGATCTTCCTTACCTCCAGACTGGCTCCGGAGCTGCTCGGTTCCATCGCGGTAGCGGCTTATTCCTACATGGCTCTGGTTCCCGTAATCCAGCCGCCTATCATGAAGCTGCTCACCACCAAGAAGGAGCGCGAGGTCAAGATGGGTCAGCTCCGTCAGGTATCCAAGCTTGAGAAGGTCGTATTCCCGATCGCGGTTACAGTTATCGTATCCCTTATCGTTCCGGACGCAACTTCACTGGTCGGAATGCTAATGCTTGGTAATCTCATGAAGGAATCCGGTGTTTGTGAACGTCTGGTAAAGACTGCTACAAACGAACTTATGAACATTATCACCATATTCCTTGGCGTTACGGTCGGTGCGACAGCGGTTGCACAGAACTTCCTCAAGGTCGATACGCTGCTCATCATCGCACTCGGTCTTATAGCATTCTGCGTTGGTACTGCATGCGGCGTACTGCTTGGCAAGCTGATGTATCTCCTTTCCGGCGGCAAGATCAATCCTCTGATCGGCTCCGCAGGCGTATCTGCCGTTCCTATGGCGGCGCGTGTTTCCCAGAAGGTTGGTCAGGAAACCAATCCGTCCAACTTCCTGCTCATGCACGCTATGGGTCCGAACGTTGCAGGCGTTATCGGTTCTGCGGTTGCAGCCGGCGTTCTGCTGAGCGTACTCGGTTAAAACTGAATTATAAAAGGGCGGTCAGCAATGGCCGCCTTTAATATGCCGGATAATTCAATCATATATCGGATATATGTAAAAAAGATATTGCAAAATACACGGAATGGTGCTATAATAGACAAAAAAGAACAGGAAAGGTGATCTTCTTGAACCAGAGATTCAATAACCTAATAGACATGGACGACTACAGCGTTTCCCAGTGGAACGCGATGGTGACCCTCGCCGAGGACATCATGAAGCGCCCCGAAACCTACGCGGACAAGTGCCGCGGAAAAATTATGGCAACGCTTTTCTATGAGCCGTCCACCCGTACCCAGATGAGCTTCCAGGCGGCGATGATACGCCTTGGAGGAAGCGTCATCGGATTTGACAATCCGGGTAATTCATCGGTGTCAAAGGGCGAGAATCTCAAGGATACTATTCAGATTGTCAGCAGCTATTCTGATATTCTGGTAATGCGTCACAACCAGGAAGGCTCTGCCAGGGCGGCGGCGCTTTCCGCGAACTGCCCGGTAATCAACGCCGGAGATGGCGGACATCTCCACCCCACTCAGACCCTTACCGACCTTCTTACGCTGAAAACCGAACTGGGGCGCCTGGATAACCTGACTGTGGGGCTTTGCGGCGACCTCAAGTACGGGCGCACCGTGCACTCCATACTGAAGGCTCTTTCATGTTACAAGAACAACAAGTTCATACTGATTTCCACTCCGTCGCTTGCGCTGCCGGAATACATCAAGGACGTGCTCCGCGCACGCGGCTGTGAGTTCCGGGAGGTAAACACGATTGAAGAAGCACTCCCCGAGCTCGATATGCTATACATGACAAGAATCCAGCAGGAGAGATTCCCTACCAGGGAGGAATACGAGCGCCAGAAGGGCGTGTATATCCTCACACGGGAGAAGATGCAGCTTGCACGCAAGGATATGATAGTAATGCATCCGCTTCCGAGAGTGAACGAGATTGAGGTAAGCATTGACGATGATCCGCGCGCGGCTTATTTCCGCCAGGCAAAGTGCGGAATGTTCGTTCGTATGGCGCTGATACTCACAACGCTGAATAATGAGCTGAAGGCGAATCCTCTGCTTGTCGGCACGATTCACGATGAGTGCAACTGCACGAATCCGAAGTGCATTACGCAGACGGAGAAGTATCTGCCGCACAGTTTCCGGAAATACGGCGACATGCTGGTGTGCGAGTACTGCGACGAGAGAATACTGATGAAGTAATAAATCCATGGGCGGATCAAAAATCCGCCCGTTTTTATAACCAGGAGGAAGAATGGTCAAGGACACAACACAATTCACCAAATTCCGCAGCGAGAGAAGCAACGAACTTGTGATCGCATGCTGCGTGGAAAAGCACTTCATCAGCGCGGTTCTGTATGATGTGGGACTTTCCAGGCGGTACGCCCGGGCGGTCCGGTTCGGAATAACGCTGAGCCATGATGATGTGGTGGATTCCATGAACGAGCTTATTCTGCGGCTGATGAGGGAAAGTGGCGTGCGCGGAAACTGCGTGCGCAGCATAGGATTTGCTGCCCAGGGCGGTTTTGCGATCATGCTTGAGGAGGGTTTTGCCCCCGGTGAGCTTTTTTTGCCGCCGGATATCGAGGTGGTATTCCTGCCTGTGATGTCGCTGACTATGGGAAGTGCGCCTACAGCGGTTCTTGCGAGTGCGATGAAAGAACAAGGCAGTGTTCTTGCAGTTAGTTTTGGTCATGGACTCCGTGCGGCGTCCTGCACTGAAAGCGGTGTGAAGTTTGCGTATATTCCGATGAAGGGCGGTATAGACGGCTCGGCGCTTGAAACTGGAATGCCGCTGGAGATCGGCGCAATCGACCAGATGTCCCGGGAGCCGGACGGCACGATTTGTTACAGCGTCATAGGCGACGGCGACGGTATCGGAGTTTCGGCTCCGGCAGCGGTTCAGGCGGTGAGAATAATGCTGGATACGGGCGCGCTCGACCGCGACGGAATCATGACGGACCGCGACTTGTTCTACATCGGCGAGGATCACTACATTTCGCAACAAGATGTTCGTGCGGTGCAGTCGGACAAGGCGGCGTGCCGTGCGGCGCTTGAAAGACTCGGTAATCTGACGGGCTATCATGAGCGTGTTATAATTTCCGGCGAGGCGTTCGGCTCCGAGCAGGGAGCCGCGGCGATGGCGCAGCTTGGCGCGGTTCCAAGGGGGCTTGGCGAGAGATACGGCTGGAGCAGGAATCCGGCTGAACAGGGGCTGATCATGTGCCTTACAGACCCGGAATTGCTGCGCAGGCTCACGGAGCTATGCGATTCCGCGGTGGATATTTCAGCCATGATTCACGACGGATTTGACGATTTGTACATAAAAAATCTCGCATTTTAGGGGGATTTGTATGAAAAATACGCGAAAAGCACTTGATTTTTTTCCTGAAAGGTGCTATAATATTAAAGCATTTAGTATCCGTTAGTCTGCTTTCAGCAGGTTAATGTGTGTTAATGCGCGGCAGAAAGCCAAACATTAAAAACGGATAGTCCGCTGTTATGGGGTTTACCCCGGCGTTTACGCCCGAATAAGTCGATCTCAAGAATATCCGAAAAAACAGGAGGAAAATTATGGACGCATTAAAACTCATTGAGCAGGGCAGCATGAAGGCTGAAGCTCCCGTTGTCGAGGTCGGTGACCTTGTAAAGGTTCACGTTAAGATCAAGGAAGGCGAGAAGTTCCGTATCCAGATCTTTGAGGGTACCGTTATCGCCAAGAAGCACGGCGGCATCAACGAAACTTTCACTGTAAGACGTGTAGCTCACGGCTGCGGTATCGAGAGAGTATTCCCGCTGCATTCTCCGACAGTTGAGAAGGTAGAAGTTATCAGAAACGGTAAGGTTCGCAGAGCTAAGCTGTACTACCTCCGCGACAGAGTTGGTAAGGCTGCTAAGGTTAAGTCCAAGGTTTAATTTTAAGCCTGATCCCCCATTCATGCAACGCTCCGCTTCGGCGGGGCTTAGCGTGGATATGCTGAGAAAGAGTATGTGCAATGTCTGAGAACGAGAATCTGGAAGAGAAGTCCGGCGCTGAAAAGCCGGAGACAGAGAGCGATCAGCAGGCTGACCACCGCCCTCTGATAGAAAAGGCAGCTGAGGCTGCCTCTGACATCGAAAAGGCGACTTACAAGCCGTTTGCCAACGCCCTTGAATGGGCGAGCAGCCTGGTATACGCAGTGCTGGTAATGCTTCTGCTCAATCTGTTCGTGTTCCGTTCCATCACTGTTGACGGCAGCTCCATGAACAACACTCTCCAGGATAAGGACAGGGTGATTTCCACCAACTTCTTCTACACGCCGTCGAGAGGCGACATCGTTGTGCTCCAGGCTGACAGGATCCCGAATCAGGTCACCGGAAAGTACGGCGAGCCGATCATCAAGCGTGTGATCGCACTGGCTGGAGATACCATAAAGTTCGACTTCGAGGAGGGCAAGGTCTACCTAAAGAAGGCAGGCGAAAGCGATTTCGAGCTGCTTGAGGAGGACTACATCGCAGCCCCCACGGTGAACAAGCTTGACCGCCATTCTGGCGAGGAGCACACCGTGCCTGAGAACTGCGTGTTCGTGATGGGCGATAACAGAAACCGCTCCCTTGACAGCCGTAGTCTGTTGGTGGGCGACGTTGACACAGACCTTATTATGGGCAAGGCATTCGTGCGCCTGTTCCCGATAGATCAGATAAAATGGCTATGAATGATGTAGGAAATATTCAGTGGTTCCCCGGGCATATGACCAAGACCAGGCGGCTCATCGAAGCTGACCTGAAAATAGTCGATGCCGTTGTGGAGATCACTGACGCAAGAATACCCGAGAGCAGCAGAAATCCGATCCTGGACGAGCTGGTCAAGGATAAGCCCCGCATTATTCTGATGAACAAGTGTGACTACGCGGACGAGACTGCTACCAGGGCATGGAAGCAGTACTACGAGAAAAAGGGCATTCGCGTGCTGACCTGCGATTGTCGCAGCGGTAAGGGACTTAACGCGTTCCTGCCGGAGGTCAAGCGGCTGCTCGCTGAACTTATCGAGCGCCGTAAAAAGCGCGGAATGATAGGCAAGGCACTGCGGCTTATGGTCGTGGGAATCCCGAACGTGGGCAAGAGTTCGTTCATCAACAGAATGGCGAAAACCAAGAAAACCAAGGTGGGCGACAAGCCTGGAGTGACTCGCGGAAAGCAGTGGGTTTCCATTGACAAGGACGTGGAATTACTCGACATGCCGGGAATCCTCTGGCCGAAATTCGACGACCAGCTGGCGGCACAGCGGCTTGCATTCACCGGGGCGATAAAAGACGATGTCATGGACACCGAGGCGCTGGCAAGGGCACTGGGCGCGGTTCTGAAGGAACAGTACCCGGAACTTCTGAACGCGCGCTACAAGCTGACCGGTGATGAGGATATCCTCAGGGATATCGCGAAATCGCGCGGAATGCTGGTATCCGGCGGCGAGCCGGATACGGAACGTGCAGCGGCGGCGCTCCTTGATGAATACAGAGGTGGAAAAATTGGCAGGATCACCCTCGAAAAGCCCGGCAGATGAGCCGGTGCAGCTCACTCTGATGAGTGAGGAAGAACCCGACCTGTTCGCTTTTGACAGCGGATTCCGTGCCGAGTGCGGAGTTGTCTGCGGAATAGACGAGGCAGGCAGGGGACCGCTTGCAGGCGATGTATTCGCGGCGGCGGTGATCTTTGACGAGGGCACTGTTATCGAAGGGATCAACGACAGCAAGAAGCTCACCGAAAAGAAGCGCGAAGCGCTTTTTGATGAGATCTGTGCAAAGGCGAAGGCGTACTGCATAGCCAGCGCGGGTGTTGACGAGATCGAGCAGCTGAATATCCTCCAGGCGGATTTCCTTGCAATGCAGAGAGCCTACAACGGGCTGGGAATGCAGGCAGGGATCGTACTGGTGGACGGTAATCAGCTTCCACAGCTGGACGCCGAGATGAAGTACGTCATAAAGGGCGACGCAAAATCCGCGAGCATTGCGGCGGCTTCCATACTGGCGAAGGTGTCAAGGGACAGATATATGAAGCAGATGGCGGAGGAATATCCGCAATATGGCTTCGACAAGCACAAGGGCTACGGCACCAGGGCGCATTACGCTGCGGTGGACGAATTCGGTCTGTGTGCTATACACAGGAAGTCCTTTTTCAAGAAGTATTTTGAGAAGAAGGCGGCTCATGGATAAGCTGGAAAAGGGCAGGCTCGGCGAGGACGCCGTCTGCACGCTGCTTGAACAGCGCGGTCATGAGATAATCGCGAGAAATTACCACAGGCGCTGCGGCGAGATAGATATAATCTCAAAATGCGGCGGATTCGTGGTTTTTACCGAGGTTAAGGCGAGAAAGCGCGGCAGCCTGATTTCCGGGCTGGAGGCGGTGGATTTCCGCAAGCAGGCGAAGATAATCCGCACCGCTGATCTGTGGCTTTCCGACAATGATACCGGACTTCAGCCGAGGTACGATATCGCCGAGGTCACGCTGGCAGGGTGCGTCCCGGGAGTAGTTTCAATACAGATCTTTGAGGACGCGTTCACTGCGGACGGCGTATATACGATCAACTGAGTGTTGATACGGCACTGCTGCGGCGGCGCTTTAAAGTCTATGAAAGGACGATAAACATGAATTACAGAAGCACGAGAAATTCTTCCCTCAAGGTGACCAGCGCACACGCTATCACAAAGGGACTTTCCGACGAGGGCGGTCTGTACGTTCCCGAGAGCATTCCTCAGCTCAGCAAGGAGGATATCCTTGCACTGTGCGACAAGAGCTATGCCGACAGGGCGTTCGAGGTATTCAGCCGTCTGCTGACAGACTTCACTCCTGACGAGATCCGTCACTGTGTTGATTCTGCCTATAACGACAGGAACTTCGACAGCAACAATATCGCTGAGCTGGCAAAGCTCATTCCCGGTACATATGTGCTGGAGCTGTGGCACGGTCCGACCTGCGCTTTCAAGGATATGGCGCTCCAGATCCTGCCGTATCTGCTGACCACATCTGCAAAGAAGACCGTTGACGGCAAGCATATCGCTATCCTGGTGGCTACTTCCGGCGATACCGGTAAGGCAGCGCTCGAGGGATTCAAGGACGTTGACGGCACAAGCATCGCTGTTTTCTATCCCGAGGACGGCGTGAGCAAGATGCAGAAGCGCCAGATGACCACCCAGGAGGGCAAGAACGTCAATGTATGCGCTGTAAAGGGCAACTTCGACGACTGCCAGAACGGCGTGAAGGCTATCTTCACTGACAAGGCCATCGCAGACAGACTTGCTAAGAACAATATACTGCTGTCCAGTGCTAACTCCATCAACTGGGGCAGACTGGCACCGCAGATCGTATACTACGTTTCCACCTACGCTGAGCTCCTCAAGAACAAGGAGATCGAGTTCGGTGAGAAGATCAATATCGTTGTTCCGACAGGTAACTTCGGCAATATCCTCGCTGCTTACTACGCTAAGCTGATGGGTATTCCGGTAAACAAGCTCATCTGCGCTTCCAACAGCAACAACGTGCTGACTGACTTCATCAACACCGGCGTTTACGACAGGAACAGAAAGTTCTTCACCACCGTTTCGCCGTCTATGGATATCCTCATCTCCTCCAATCTGGAGCGTCTGCTGTATCACCTCACTGGTGAGAACGACGCAGTCATCAACGACTGGTTCGGCAAGCTCAAGTCCGAGGGTAAGTATGAGATCTCCGCTGACGTCAAGGCTAAGATCAGCGAACTCTTCTGGGCTGGCTGCTGCAACGACGACGAAACAAAGGCTGAGATCAAGTCCACATTCGAGAACTACAACTACCTGCTCGATACACATACTGCCGTTGCAGTAAAGGTATACGAGGATTATAAGAAGGCAACCGGCGATAATACCAAGACCGTTATTGCTTCCACAGCTAACCCGTACAAGTTCAGCGGCGCTGTTTACGAGGCTGTCGGCGGTACTGTTTCCGAGGACGAGTGGCAGAACATCGCTGAGCTGGAGGCTAAGACCGGCACAAAGATGCCTGCTCCCCTCGCTGCGACCAAGAACAAGGAGATCCGCTTCACTGGTTCTGTTGAGAAGCAGGAGATGCCCGAGGTAGTCTGCAAGTTCCTCAAGTCCTGATAATTAGCTGGGAGGCTGACATTGCTTTACACGATCGGCGACCTTCATCTTTCATTGGGCTGCGATAAGCCCATGGATATCTTCGCAGGGTGGAGCAACTATCTTGAAAGGCTCGAAACTAACTGGAACAGCAAGATCACCGACGATGATACGGTGGTTCTGCTTGGCGACCATTCCTGGGCGCTCAGATTGGAAGAGAGCCAGAAGGACCTGGAGTACATTAATTCAAGGCTGAAAGGGAACAAGATTTTCGTCAAGGGAAACCACGATCTGTGGTGGTCCACGATGAACAAGCTCAATTCCTTTGTCAAGGCAAACAGGTTCGACAAGATAAGCTTCCTGTTCAATAACGCGTTCCTGGTCGATGGAATGTCCATCTGCGGCACTCGCGGCTGGATACGCGAAAACGGCGAGGCTCCCGACCAGAAGGTACTGCTGCGCGAGGCAGGCAGGCTGGAGGCTTCACTTAAAGAAGGCGTGAAGCTTGGCGGCGAGCTGATCGCGTTCATACACTATCCGCCGATCTACCGGGCGGAAGAGAATGTATACCTGACCGATGTGCTTCAGCGCTACGGCGTGAAGCGGTGCTATTATGCGCACCTCCACGGAGGAAGCATCAGGGGCGCCCTCAACGGCGAGAAGAACGGTATAGAATATCGGCTTGTGTCCGCTGACGGAGTAGGGTTTGACCCGGTGCTGGTCGAGCCTTCGGCGCTGCTTTAAAAAGTAAATAATAAAATTGCCCACGGGCAAGGAAGGAATAAAATCATGGAGATCATTTCCCAGAACAACACAGCTACAAATACTACAGCGATCGAGTTCGCTTTCAGCGCAGAGGAGTTTGAAAACGCAATTGCTGCGGCTTACAACAAGAGAAAGAAGAACATCTCTGTTCCCGGCTTCCGCAAGGGCAAGGCTCCTCGCAAGGTGATCGAGGCTCAGTACGGCGAGGGCGTTTTCTTCGAGGACGCTGTAAACAGCCTGTACAACCAGAATATTGCCGCAGTTGTTGAAAAGTCCGGTCTTGATGTTGTTGACGTTGAGAACACCGAGGTCGTTGACGTAAATAAGGAGACTGGTGTTAAGTTCAAGGCTGACCTGATCACAAAGCCTGTTGTAGAAATTTCTGACTACAAGGGATTAGAAGTTAAGAAAACAACCAAGAATGTAGATGACGCTGCTGTTGACGCAGAGATCGAAAAGGTTCGCAACAGAAATGCAAGAAGCATCTCCGTTGAGGACAGAGCTGCACAGAACGGCGATACCGCAGTTATCGACTTCGAGGGATTCCTGGACGGCGTTGCTTTCGAGGGTGGCAAGGGCGAGAAGTTCCCCCTGGAGCTGGGTTCCGGTTCCTTTATCCCCGGCTTCGAGGATCAGATCGTTGGAAAGAACATCGGTGAGGAGTTCGACGTAAACGTTACATTCCCCGAGCACTACCAGGCTGAGAACCTCGCTGGCAAGCCTGCTGTATTCAAGTGCAAGCTGCACGAGCTGAAGGGCAAGGAGCTTCCTGATGTTGACGACGAGTTCGTAAAGGACGTCAGCGAGTTCGACACCCTCGACGAGTACAAGGCTGACATCAAGTCCAAGCTGGAGAAGGCTGCCGCTGACGAGGCTTCCACAAACCTCGACAACGCACTTGTTGACGCTGTTATCTCCAAGATGACCGCTGAGGTTCCGCAGGTAATGTACCAGCGCCGTATCGACGACATTGTTCGCGAGTGGAGCGCAAGAAACCGTATCCGCGTTGAGGACTACCTCAAGTACACCGGTGCTACCATGGATCAGTTCAGAGCTAACTTCACCGAGGTTGCCAAGCGCCAGGTTGATCTGCGCCTTGCTCTTGAGAAGATCGCTGAGCTTGAGAACATCATCGTTTCCGATGAGGATCTCGAGAAGGAATACGCTGACATGGCTGAGCAGTACAAGATGGACGTTGAGAAGGTCAAGGCTGCTGTTCCGGCTGAGGCTGTAAAGAACGACCTCAGAATCGAGAAGGCTCTTGATCTGGTTCGCGATTCCGCTAAGATCGAGGAAGTTACTGAATAAGTTCATAATATGCGGCTCCGGTGAAAGCCGGGGCTGCAATGTGCCTTTTGGACTTGCGGTTTCCGGCAGCGTATAACATCATATGCCGGTCACGGCAGCCGCTTTTGCGGAGAAGGGAGTACTATGGCTTATATTCCTTATGTAGTAGAGCAGAGCAATCACGGCGAGCGCTCCTACGACATTTTTTCCCGCCTGCTCAATGACAGGATCATTCTCCTGCACGATCAGGTGAATTCCGCGACTGCAAGCGTTGTAGTCGCTCAGCTCCTCTACCTTGAGGGGCAGGATCCTGATAAGGATATCTACCTTTATATCAACAGCCCGGGCGGTTCCGTATCTGACGGAATGGCGATCTACGACACAATGCAGTATATCAAGTGCGACGTGTCCACCATCTGCACCGGCATGGCGGCTTCCATGGGAGCGTTCCTGCTTTCCTCCGGAGCCAAGGGCAAGCGTATTGCCCTGCCGAACAGCGAGATCATGATCCACCAGCCGCTCATTTCCGGCAGCGGTCTTTCCGGTCAGGTCACTGACATCATGATCCACTCCAATTATCTTCAGCGCACCAAGGAGCGTCTGAACAAGATCCTCAGCGCGAACACCGGCAAGCCCTATGAGGATATCTGCCGCGACACTGAGCGTGACAACTTCATGTCCGCCGAGGAAGCGCTGGAGTACGGCCTGATCGACAAGGTATACAGCAGCAGGGCTGATATCAAGTAAAAAATCATGTGAGCGCCGGAGAGCGTCTGCTTTCCGGTCGCTTCGTTGTTTTTGAGAGGAACACATAATTATGATGGTTTGCTCCTTTTGCGGAAAGAATGAGAACCAGGTAAGGCGCATTCTTTACGGAGGAAACGGCGAGAATTCCGTTATATGCAACGAGTGTATTCTTGCTTCTTACAACATGCTGGTCGAAAGCGGCGACATCAAGCCCGGAAGAATGGGGAAGCCTGCAACGGCACCCAGGGATTCCGAGTTCATTTCTGACGGCAGCGAGCTTATGAAGCCGGAGGATATCAAGAAGTATCTTGACCAGTACATCATCGGACAGGAGGAGGCTAAGAAGATCCTCAGCGTGTCCGTTTACAACCACTACAAGCGTACATTCCTTAACGATGAGGAATCCGACGACGAGGTGGAACTTCAAAAGAGTAACGTACTTCTTCTCGGACCTACCGGCGTTGGTAAGACCATGCTGGCACAGTCCCTGGCGAAGCTGCTGAATGTGCCGTTCGCCATTGCGGACGCTACGACGCTCACCCAGGCAGGCTACGTCGGCGAGGACGTTGAGAACGTACTGCTCAGACTTATCCAGGCTGCTGATTACGACATTGAGGCGGCGGAGCGTGGAATCATATACATCGACGAGATAGACAAGATCTCCCGCCGCAGCGAGAACACCTCCATCACCCGTGACGTAAGCGGCGAGGGTGTTCAGCAGGCGCTGCTGAAGATCGTGGAGGGCACTATCTCCAATGTACCTCCCCAGGGCGGACGCAAGCACCCCCACCAGGAGTTCATTCAGATCAATACCAAGAATATACTGTTCATCTGCGGCGGTGCATTCGAGGGACTTGAGAAGATGATCGCCTCCAGAGTATCCAGTTCTGCGATGGGATTCGGCGCAGACGTGGCTTCCAAGAAGGAGAAGGAAAGCTACAAGATACTGCACCAGGTCAGCCAGGAGGATCTCGTGAAGTTCGGTATAATCCCCGAACTTATCGGCCGTCTGCCGGTAGTTACCGTGCTTGACGCGCTGGACGAGGACGCTCTCGTGCGGATCCTTGACGAGCCGAAGAACGCGCTCATCAAGCAGTACAAGTATCTGTTCAATGCCGATGGAATCGACCTTGAGTTTGAGAACGACGCGATGAGGGCAATCGCGAAGAAGTCCATCGAGCGCAACACCGGCGCAAGAGGACTGCGCTCCATTGTTGAGGCAACGCTGCGCGATATCATGTTCACCGCGCCGAGTGATGAAACGATCAGCAAGATCACGATCACCGCTGACTGCGTGAACGGCACCGGAGAACCGGTCATTGAGCACGACAGAAAAAAGAAGCCTGCAAAAAAGGCAGCTAAGAATTGATCCGGAACGGCAGGCATTTGATGTCTGCCGTTTTTTGTATTCCGCTTGTTTCGAATGGAATGGAGGTACCATGGCTGATAAATCCGTATTTGAAATGATCTACGATGTCGTGCGGAGGATCCCGTGCGGCAAGGTGGCGACTTACGGGCAGATAGCAATGCTCGCCGGGAATCCGCGGTGGGCACGGGCGGTGGGATATGCGCTGCATGCGAATCCCGAGCCGGGAATTATCCCCTGCCATCGTGTGCTGAACCGCTTCGGAAAGACTGCTCCTGCGTTCGCATTCGGCGGCTCGGACAGGCAGGCGGAGCTGCTTCGTGCCGAGGGCGTGGAAGTATCCGAGGACGGATTCGTGGATCTTGACAGGTATTTGTGGAACGGGCTTTGACATATAATCAGACGGAGGTGATATCACATGGTAAAGGCAATATTCAGGCTCCTCAGCAGCGCAGCACTGCTTGCGGCGGTGATCGTCGGCGCAAAGACCGCCGACAAGATAATCAAGGAAATCAAGGGCGAGAAGAAGGACGAGGATATAATCGACATCTGACGGTACTTTACAAAAGCCCCGGGATATGATATAATCAGAAAAAGCGCGTCCGGAACAGGAGGGGAGATCATGAACGGGTATCAGAATATGCTTGAGCAGAAGCTCTCCCTTCTGGAAAAGAGCTTCCGGGAAGACGGAGTTTTCGACAATTCCGCAGGGAATGTTGAAAGTTTGTGTGCGGCATTCGTTTCCGTCTGCGACACCAACGAGCGCGCGTTCGTATTCCGGGCGGCGGAGAATACACCGGAGCAGTCGTGGAAGAGCGCCTGCGAAAAGTCCGCGGAGTTCGTCCGCAGGTACGATTACGCGCCGATGTGGGTGAAGGCGGACGTCATGGCGTCCCGGGAGCGTATTCCTTTTGAGGAGCTTCAAAAGCGTATTGCAGCCAGCCGGAATGAGTTCTTCCGGCGCGGAATCGCATTTGACGATCGTATGGAGTCTGCGCTCATCGAGGCGGAGATCAACGGAAACCGCGTGATATCCTATAAGAAGCACATGCTGGAGATTCCGGTACTGAACGAGTATCTTGCAGAATGCGGACTGCCCACTCTCTCCGGATTCCCGGAGGAAGTCACGCTTTTCGACTGCGAGAGCAGATTCTGCGACGATTCCTGCGCGGTGTTCCCTCTGTATGGGAGCGGAAGCCGCTGCGGCAGGCGTATCCTCGGGGAATTCACCGACAGCACCGCGCTGGATGTCATTTCCACGTCGGCGGAATATCTCTCAATGCAGGTCAGAATGGACGGGCGGTTCGAATACGGCTGCTACCCCATCGACCATCTGGAGATACCCGGGTATAATATCCTGCGGCATTCTTCGGCAATCTGGAGCCTTATCTGCGCCTACCGCCTGACCGGGGACAGATTCACCCTCAACCAGGTAATCAAGGCGGTGGGTTACATGGTAGGGAATACCTACAGGAAATATCCCGATCGCGATGGCAGAGAGAATGTGGTATTCCTTGCGGACAAGACGCGCAGTGAGATAAAGGTCGGTGGCAACGCCCTCGCCGTTATCATGCTGACGGAATTCATGAGCGCCACCGGCAGCGATAAGTACGCGAAGCTCTGCCGGGAGCTTGGCAACGGGATACTGGAGATGTTCGACCAGGGTGACGGAAGCTTCTGGCATGTGCTGGAATTCCCCACGCTCCAGCGGAAGGAAAAGTTCCGCACGGTGTATTACGACGGCGAGGCTGTATTTGCGCTGTGCCGCCTATACGGGCTGACCGGGGAGCGGAAGTGGCTGGACGCCGCCGCGGTCGCCGCGGACAGATTTATCCGTGAGGGATATGAGAAATACCGCGACCACTGGGTGGCGTATTCAATGAACGAACTGACAAAACACCTGCCGGAGGACAGATACCTGAGTTTCGGGCTGAAGAATGCCAATGTCAACCTCCGCAGGATACGCGGGCAGGATACGACCTATCACACTTACCTGGAGCTGCTCTGCGTCACGTTTGAGATGTATTCGCGGATAACTGAGCAGGGGCTGGAGTGCAGCTACCTGCCGGAATTCCGCGCGGAGGAGCTGGTGGACACGATATTCTACCGGGCGGAATACATGCTGAACGGCTACGGCTACCCGGAATATGTGATGTACCTGAAATACCCATCGGCGGTGCTGGGGGCTTTCTTCGTGCGGCACGACGGCTACAGGATAAGGATAGACGACATACAGCATTTTTGCAGCGCCTATTATTCCTTTTACAGGAATTACGGCAGGCTTGCTGCGTTGAGAGAATCTTTTGATCATGAACGAGAGGTCGGAGAAAATGGCAGTTGAACTTAATGCACCCGGGAGATTTGCAGTTGCCGGCCGTGATGGCGCAGTGGTGCTGCGCTGGGACCCGGTGAGCGGTGCGGACGGATACCGTCTGTTCTTTTATCTGGCGGAGGAGCCGGACAAACTGTACAAATCGCGGTATTCCAAAGGCTGTGAGAAGGGAATACTCGGATTCATAAACGGGAAGCATTATCTGGCGGAGGTGTGCGCTTTTGTCCGGGAAAACGGCAGGGAGGTGCTCGGCGCATGTTCCCGGCGCGTGGAATTCACCCCGGGAAGCACACGGCTGAAGGCGCAGAACGTTATCTGCATTGAGCCGGGGGAATCCGCGCAGATATACTGGGAGGCAGGCAACCGCCGCCCCGGCGCAGTATTCGTTTCGGACAACACTGACGTTGCTGTGGTGAACGCCGCCGGAGAGGTCGCCGGAAAATCCCGGGGACACGCTAGAATAACCATAACCACCGATGATATGCAGAAGTTCGTCACCCGGGTGGAGGTAGGGCGCAGACTTTCCAGTCCGGAGAACCGTGCGGTTTTGATGTTCGCCGGGGACATGATGTGCACCGCTTCCATGCAGAAATCCGCAGCAGAGCGCGGATTTGACTTCTGCGACTGCTTCCGGCATATCCGGGGGATAATTTCCGGGGCGGACCTTGCGGCGGCTGTGCTGGAGGATTCCTGCTGCGACCAGGCGCCCTTCGAAAGCGAGCAGCGCCGCAACGAGGACGGCTCGCCGAACAGCAATGCTCCCTCTTCGTTCATCATGGCGGCGGCGGAAGCAGGATTCCACGGGCTGATAACCGCGGCAAACCGCAGCTGCTCCGGCGAGATGTTCAACAGGACTGTTGCAGCCATAAACCACGGCGGAATGCGGAATATCGGCACCCTGGGGGATTCCCCGGCGATATTTGACGTGCGCGGATTCCGGATAGCTGTGATAGCCTGCACGATGATAACCAACAGCGGCAGCAGTACCAGCGAATCAGGTATTTACAGCCGGGAATACTTCGCGCAGCAGGTGGAGCAGGCGAGGGAATACGGTGCGGAATTCATCGCCGCATACATGCACTGGGGCGTTGCGAATTCCCAGGCGGTCAGGACCGCCCAGGCGAACGAGGCGCACTTCATGGCGGAGGCTGGCGCTGATATTATTTTCGGTTCCCACCCACATATGGTGCAGCGGTTCACGACCATAAAGACATATTCCGGCAGGGTGGTTCCCTGCGCATACTCCCTGGGGAATCTCATATCCGATATGGACGAGATGGAGGGCAACCGCGACGGCGTGATACTCCGGGCGGAGATATTCCGGGGAGCAGATGGCGTCGGGGTGAAGTGCTCTTGCATTCCGGTGATGACCGAGGTCACGGAGCGCGGCGCGGAGGTTTTTCCTGTGTTCCCGGCGCATAGCCTTGCAGGGAGGGATTCCCTGGAGCGAACCCGGGCGGCGGTCGGAAAGGGGCTGCCGTGCATTCCGCGCAAGCCGAGAGTGCTTCTGTGCGGCTCCGAGCAGCTGGACAGGGTTTTCGCCACGGGTCAGGGATTCCGCTGCAGCAGGGGAGCAATGCGCCTGTCGCAGATCTCCCTGGGCTGCCGCAGCGGAGTAAGGCACATCAGCGAGGACGCCGGCGACAAGCTTCGGCTTGACCTCAGCAAGGATATTTCCGGCGCAGTGCTTGCGGTCAGACCGGATTACGTTGCGGTGGATCTGCTGTCGGCAGCGGAAACCGCGTGCTTTATCCTGCCCGGGGAGCCGGGGCAGGAGCCGCTTTTCTTCACGGATACCAGGGCGTTCCGCCAGTCGGAATTCTACCGGGAACACCAGGACAGGCTGACCAGGATAAATCCGCCGTTTGGCGACCGGGTGTGGAAGCCGCTTCTGCGAAGGTACTGTCAGCGGCTGACTGCGGCTGTGCCGCCCGAAAGGATAATTCTGTTCAGGAACAGGTTCACGAATCACAGCGCCAAGGACAGTGAGCTGCGCGTCTGCCACCCGAAAAAGGGAATGACCCAGTTCCTGCATGACATGGAGGAGTTCTTCATCAGCCAGGTCAGACCGCTCATCGTGGACATTTCCGGAAATTATTTCACGGCAGGCGACGGTGCGGATGACCACGAGCCGCTGTACTACAACGACGCATACCGTGCGGCGGTGGAGCTGACTTCCGGTGGTGGACGTACCTGCATTTCCGCCCCGGACGAGAATATCTGGTTCAGCCGCGTGATGAAATACTACGAGAATATGACCGAGCGCTCCTATTTCGGCTGGCTGCTGGATATGGAGCTTGCCTCCGACCAGCTGATAGCCTACACCAACGCGGAATTCGCGGCTGCGAACCGCGACAGGCTGCTGCGTCTGAGGCGTACTGGCTCCTGCGAGCTTTCCTGCGTGGAGGAGTTTTTCGCCGGGGAGAGCGGCGCAGAGGAGCTTGTCCGGGCGGCGGCGATAATCCAGGAACTGCTTGCCGGACGCACCGGACGTACATATGATTTCTATGAGCCGGCATTCCGTGGTAAATACGGCATAGTACGCAAGCTTGCAAGGCTGCTTTCCATCGAGAGCGGCATTGCGGTCAACGAGGAGAATGCGGAGCTGGTATTCCTGCTGAGAGGGAAGGTACAAATGCGCAGGTACGCTTCCTCCCTGCGGAAAATGACGGTGGACATCTGGGGCAGCAGCGTTTCAAGGGAATCCGTGAATTGCAGCCGGGCGCATATCGGCACCTATATCTGCAAGCAGCCTGCAATACTCGCTTTTGATAAGCCGGTGGACGTAAGCCTGCCGGAGGGCACCGGTGCATTCAACGGCAGCAGGTGGCGCCGCAGGATACTCCAGGACGCCCTTGTCAGAAGCGGCGACGCTGACCTTGCCGGCAGTGATTCCGATTGGGCGGTGGTGGATTTCAGCGACCTTATCTGCCGCATGACGGAATACCACGGTGCGCTGTTTGAAACGGACGACTTTATCCGCCGCACGGATTTCTACAAGGGAATCCAGAACGAATGCCGGGAGTGCTGGCTGTTCGAGCGGCGCGACATGAAATCCTGCGCGGAATCCATAATGCGCTTCGGGGAAATGCTCAAAAAGAAATACGGCGCGCATATCATTCTGATAAAGTCGGAGCCTAAGGACAGCTATATCGACCTGGACCACAGGCTGAGAAAGCTGGAAACCGATAAGATGTTCATGATAAAGAAGCGCTTCATTTCGCTGTGCGAGGAACGATTCGCATGCGTGACGGGCTGCTACGTTATTGACATTTCAAGAAAGTTCTACGCTTCCGACAGCTTTCCGCTGGGCGGCGTGGACATTATACACTACGAGGACGAATTCTACCGCCAGGCTGGCGCGTATATCAGCGAGATAATCACTGACGGCAGCCGGCGCGTGTTCAGTTCCGTGGACGAGAGCTATATCCTGCTGAGGGATATGAGGGCACAGAGGTAATTACCTGCTGTGATTTAAAGGGGGCGTTCGGTTGGACAAGAGAATAATCGCGGCGCTGATTAGTAGTATTGCGCTGCTATCCGGCTGTGCCGCCGACGAGGGAATTCCGGCGCAGTCCGCGGAGAGCACTCCGGCGGCAACGTCGGAACTCCAGAGTTATTCTCCGGTGGAATCCACTGTGGACAGCGTGTCCGTGGAGGTGCCCTCCGCAGATTCCCGGGAGTCTGCTCCGACCACGGAGGAATCCGAAGCGGATTCCGCAGAGCCTACCCGGGAGCCTGCTCCGGTCACGTTGGAATCCGTAGAAGCTGCCTTGACAGAATCTGAGCCGCAGCCGGAGGTCACGACTACAACTGCGGTCACTACCACTTCGGCAACGGCGCAGACTACCGCCCCGGAGCCGGTGAACGTGGTCATACCCGAGGTGAGGGTCCCGCTTTCCCCCGGGAAGGACACCGCCGGCAACGACAAGGTGCTGGTGGATTACAGCAACTCCGGCGAGGGGTACATATCCGTCTGCTGGAACGAGAGCGGAAAGCGCGTGAAGCTGCGTATCGTGAGCGGCGGCAGTACATACGACCATGATGTGCCAACCGGGGGCGTGACGGAATACTACCCACTTTCCTGCGGCAGCGGCGAATACACGGTGCAGATATACGAGCAGACCGAGGGCGACCGCTATACAAAAGTGCTTGAGCAGGTGCTCTCGGTAAATATAAAGAGCGAACCAACGCCTTTTCTGTATCCGAACAGATATGTAAAGTTCAGTCAGAACTCTGCCTGCGTTGAGAAAGCTGCGCAGCTGTGCGCCGGGAAAACCGGCACCATCGGAAAGACCGCAGCGGTATTTTCGTGGATAACCGACAATGTGACCTATGACCGGGAGCTTGCGGCAACGGTAAAGAGCGGATATGTTCCGGACCCGGACAGCGTGCTGAAAAAGCGGTCGGGGATATGCTATGACTATGCTTCGCTGATGGCGGCGATGCTCCGTTCGCAGGATATACCGACCCGTCTGGTGGTCGGCTACGCCAAGGAAAATATCTACCACGCGTGGAACGAGATATGGACGGAGGAAACCGGCTGGATTACTCCGGAGCTGTACCTGTCAAGACACGGTTACAACATCGCAGACGCTACGTTTTACGCAGGTTCGGCGGACAAGGAAAAAATCGCCGGCTACATTTCGGACAGCGGTAATTATTCGGCGCTGTATTACTATTGACCCGGAGGGATTTGTATGAGAATAAAGAAGCTGGATTACGGTCAGGTGGAATATATCTGCGAGCAGCTTTCCATGATGATAGGCTCCGGAATCGGGGCTGCGGACGGGCTTGAGCTCCTGTGCGAGGATATCCCGGAGGGCACGCTGAAGGCTGCCTGCATGGAAATATCCGGCGCGGTGGGTAAGGGCGAATCCCTTTCTGCGGCGGTGCGCAGCACGGGGAGATTCCCGGAATACGCGGCGGATATGATCTCCGTTGGCGAGATGAGCGGTAAGCTGGAGGAAGTCCTCCGGGGGCTGGCGGAATACTATGACGAGCGCGACGAGATACGCCGGGCGCTGCGCTCTGCGGTGCTGCACCCGATGGTGCTCCTGCTGATGATGACGGTGGTAATGATCGTACTGGTGGTCATGGTTATCCCGATGTTCGGGGATATATTCTCCCAGTTTGACAGCTCCGTGAGCGGCACGGTGAAGAATACCGTGGAGCTTGCCTACAATTCCGGTATCGTTATAATGATAGTTCTGCTGGCGCTTATCGTGATTTCCGCGGTCATCGCGATATTGTCCAGGCTTTCAAAGACCGGAGGATTCGTCCGCAGGCTGGCTTCCGCTCTGCCGTTCACTCGCGGAATTGCGGAGAAGCTTTCCCTGTGCGACCTGACCAAGGCGGTCAGCATTAACGTCAGCGCCGGAATCTCTCCGGAGGACATGATCATGCGGTCAAATATCCGCAGCTTTATCCGGGACAGACGCGTGGCGGAGCGCTACAGCGACTGCGAGAAGCGCGTCATAAACGGCGAGAGCTTCCCGGACGCAGTGTTAAGCAGCCGTCTGCTCCCTCCGCTGTATGCGAGGTCGCTGAAGCTGGCGTATTCCTCCGGCAGCTTTGAGAGCGTGTGGAAGCGCATAAGTTCCAACTACCACGAGGAAACTCAGCGAAGCCTGATGAATCTCACCGCCGTTATCGAGCCGGCGATGATAGTGATTCTCGGGCTGCTCATCGGCGCAATACTGCTCATGCTTATGATACCGATGATGAACATTATGTCCGTGCTGGGGTGATATCATGAAGAATCTGAATTTCAGGGCGCTGCCTGCGGCGCTTGGCATAGTGCTGTTCGCGGTGATGATCTTGTGGCTGGTCCTCGCCCTGGGGAATGCCTCCCACGCTTCTGATGAGGAGCGGCTGGCGCAGGTGAAGCAGTCTGTGGAAAATGGAATAACGCTTTGCTATGCCGCCGAGGGAGCCTATCCGGACAGCCTGGAATATCTCACGCAGAGCTACGGCGTGGTGTTTGACGAGAGCCGCTATCTGGTGCATTATGAGCGATTCGCTTCTAATGTGCGCCCGACAGTCACGGTCATTCAGAGGGAGAACTGATATGAAATATCGCAGTGACAGATCATTTGCCGATACGGCTTCGGCGGTGAGCAGCATGCTGCTTTTCGTACTATTCGCGGTCTGCATGCTGCTGGCGGTCGCGGTGGCTGCTGACACCTACGGCAGAATAAAGACGGGATATCAGCAGTCCTTCGGGTCGGCGGCGTCCATAAAATACGTCGCCAACAAGTTTCGATCGGCGGAGAGGATCACGCTTATGGACAACGGCGGCGCGGCGGTGGAATCCGACGGGCTGGTGAGCCTGATCTGGTGCGATGATGGGGAGCTGTATGAGAAATACACTCCCGTCGGCGAGGAAATAACCGCCCGGGACGGCGACAGGATCTCCAGTGCGGACAGCCTGAGCATTACGGAGCGCGACGGATTATACGAGATCACGGTAACGGCAGGGGAGCAGACCTCCACCGTGCTGGTACGGGGAGGGTGTTAAGACTGAACAGGAAGAGCAATAACCTGCTGTTTGCGGAGATGACTCTGGCGCTGCTGTTCTTCGTGATATCCTTCGCCGTTATCATAAGGGTGTTTGCGGCGGCGGACGGGCTGGAGCGCAAATCCCGGCGGAGGGTGAACGCGGCGCTGTGCGCGCAGTCCATCGCGGAGGCATACTCCGTCAGCGGCGATACCGAGACTGCGCTCCGGCTGGTTTTCGGCGAGAATATCGCCGGGGACAGCGTTTCGCTGGATTCCGACATGCTGCCGGAGCAGGACGGCGAGATCACGCTGACCCTTTCCGAGGAGCGCGAGGATTCCGCCGCCGGTACTTACTCCACGCTGAGCATTCGGTTTGAATACTCCGGCGAGGAGGTTTACGCGCTGGAGTGCGGCGCGTATATTCCGCAGGGAGGTGCCGCAGTTGAATAAGAAGAAGCGATTTTTCGGCAGCACGGTGGGCGTGGGATACATTTCGATCATGCTGATATTCACGGTGATCTGCCTGACGATACTTGCAGTGCTGAGCTTCCAGGCGGTGTATTCCAACGACAGGGTCAGCAGCCGCAGCGAGATATTCACGCAGGACTACTACGACGCGGACGCGGCGGCGAAATCCACCCTGGCACGGCTGGATCTTGCAGCAGTGCAGGCGGCGGAGGGCTTCTCCTTTGAGGAGGGCTTCATGACTGCGGCAGCGGAGATAGAGGGCGTGTCCACGGCGATGGTGCCCGGAGGGGTCCGGGCGGATTACTCCGTCAGGATAAACGACCGTCAGTATCTGGCGGTGAGCGTGGAGTTCCATGCGGATAGCAGCAACAACGGCAGGTACGATGTGCTGGAATGGCGCAGCGTTACCCGGGACAGCACGGAAGAGAGCGGTCCTGCGGTATGGGACGGCAGCGAGCTGGTATAGTACTCCGGGAAACCGGCGGATAAAAGTCTGAAAGGTATATTATGGATATTCTTGAGATTCTGACAAAGGCAGCGGCGGAACACGCTGCGGATATTTTCATCGTTTCCGGAGCGGTACTTAGCTACAAGGCGGAGGGAAAGCTGTACCGAATGGGGGAAACTCCCCTCAGTCCCGATGATACTAAAGCGCTGGTGGTGCAGATATTCCGGCTGGCGAAATTCAACGTCACCGAGGACAGCATTCCCGAGCGCGAGAAGGATTTCTCCCTGTCGGTGGCAGGAGTAGGGCGGTTCCGCGCGAACATCTACAAGCAGCGGAGTTCCTGGTCGGCGGTGCTGAGGTACGTTCCGTTTGAGCTTCCCGACCCGGTGAAGCTGGGAATTCCCGAGCAGGTAATGCAGCTGAGCGAGAGCAGAAGCGGTATCGTGCTGATAACCGGCGTGGCGAGCAGTGGTAAATCCACAACGCTGTCCTGCATAATCGACCGGATAAACAATACCCGGGACGGTCATATAATCACGATAGAGGACCCCATCGAATTCCTGCACAGGCACAACAGGTGCATTGTCAGCCAGCGCGAGATCAGCATTGACACGGACAGCTACATAGACGCGCTCCGGGCTGCGCTGCGTCAGTCCCCGGACGTTATCCTGCTGGGCGAGATGAGAGATCACGAAACGATCAGCGTTGCCATGACTGCGGCAGAAACAGGACAGCTTGTGCTTTCTACGTTGCATACGCTTGGGGCTGCGAATACAATTGACCGTATTATCGACGTATTCCCGATAAATCAGCAGCACCAGATCCGCGTGCAGCTTTCCATGGTGCTGAATGCCGTGGTGTGCCAGCAGCTGCTTCCGTCGGTGGACGGAGGACTTATCCCTGCCTTTGAGATAATGACGATGAACAACGCGGTGCGTACGCTTATCCGCGACCAGAAGACCCACCAGATTGACACGATTTTGCAGTCCTCCGACGGAATGCAGACCATGGACAGCTGCATTGCGGACCTCTACCGCCAGGGCAGGATAACTGCCCGTACAGCCGTAGAGCATGCGTACAATCCTGAGATAATGGCAAAGCGTATCATGTGATATTCTGATAACATCATGCAAATATGGAATATTAACCGCCAACAAATGGCTCTGTATAATACGATAACCGTTATCGTTATGTTGTCTGTTTACGGTTAATATGCTAAATTATTGCGTAGGATATTGACAAAATGTCATACGCGGTGTATAATGAAGTAAATAATAAGGGATAGCTGTACCCTTTTGGGCGTGGAGTCCCGATAAAACCTAATGTAGTAACATCAGGAGGTAATTATTCATGAGCGAAAAGAAGCGCAGATGGAGTAAAAAGTCCGCAGCGGTGGTTGCTTTTGCTGCGTCGCTGCTTGCCTCTAACGCGGCTTCAGTCCTTTCCGCGGCTGAGGAAACTCCCGGCGATCTCGGCGGTAATACTATGTTCGACAGTGAGCATACCGGCGATGACGTTGTTTATAAGGCACTGGCTGAGAATGTTTACAAGCTTCAGAACAGGTCTGAGAAGGTCGAGGATTACTATTCACTGCTGAATAAGGTGAATGATTTCGGTCTGTTTGCGGTTACCACAACCACTAACCACCTTGAATGTAATGCGGCTGTTGAGAGTATCAACGAGTTCAATCTTCAGTATACCAATATAGTAAGACACAACTCTATAGGCACAGGAAAGTACATCGTGTATCTCGGCGCTGCTCCTACCAGTGCCCAGCGGCTGGATATGGCGAGCATTCCGGCTGACGCTGAAGTTGAGGTGGTCCTGAACTTCGGCTTTGAGCGAGAGGATACCGACAACGGAAACAGAGTCGGCTTCAACACCAACGGCGTTCACTACGAACTGCTGAATGTAAAGGCGTCCAATGTGACTATCCGCACCCCTGAGCCGGGAGAAACCCAGTTCAATATTGAAGGAACGCTGGATAAGCTTGTTGATTCCGGCTCCAAGCTTATTAAGGACGTTGGCGGAGTCAAGGGCACGACCAGCTTCCGCGCTGCGCTTGAGAGTGCATACCAGAATATTTCCGACGGCACCGTACAGCCCGGCGAAACATTGATCATCACCGCTGACGCCAACGATGTCGCATACAAGCAGGATTACGAGAATGCGCTTGTAAAAGTGCTCACTCAGAATAACGGCGTAAGCGTTATCATCAACGTTGATACCGCCGGATTTGACGGCAAGTACTTCAATCTCGGCAACATAAATGGCACTACCTTCAACAAGGGCTGCGCGAATGTTGTGTGGAATTTCGGCGATTACGATGGCAATCTGAGTGCTCCGGCGGGCGGAATCGTTGTTGCGCCTGCTGCTACTGTGACTACTGATAAGGGACACGTTAACGGCGCTCTTATTTGCCAGGTATTTGATCAGAACAACGAAATACATCAGGTAACGCGCCCCTCATATCCTGAGCCTGACGAGGATCCTTCTACTGAGGAGTCCTCTGAGGAATCTTCGGAGGAGTCTACCGAGGAGAAGTCCACTGAGGAAACGACCGACGAACCGGACGTACCTACAACCGATGAACCGGACGTACCTACAACCGACGAGCCGGACGTACCCACGACCGACGAACCGGACGTACCCACAACCGACGAACCGGACGTACCTACGACCGATGAGCCTGTCGTTCCGACAACAGACGAATCTTCTGAAAAAACAACTGAAGAAACCACCGAAGAAACAACTGAGGAAACAGACGAGCCTTCAGTTCCTGATACTCCTGTAAATCCTCCTCACCCGGACAATCCCGATAAGCCCGTAACTCCGGTCGATCCAGACAAGCCCGTAACTCCGGCCGATCCAGACAAGCCCGTAACTCCGGCCGAACCAGACAAGCCCGTAACTCCGGCCGAACCGGATAAGCCAGTAACCCCGGACGATCCCGACAAGCCTGTAACTCCAGACGAGCCGGTTAAGCCGAACACACCTGGAAGGCCGTCCAGACCTACACTTCCTGATGCGGTTACGACTCCGGAAACTCCCGATGAAACTGCAAAGCCTGAGAGTCCTGAATCTCCGGTTACTCCCGATGAGCCTACAAAGCCTGAGGGTCCTGAATCTCCGGTGACTCCCGATGAGCCTGCAAAGCCTGAGAGTCCTGAATCTCCGGAAAATCCCGAGAAGCCCGTCACACCTGTGACGCCGGAGAAGCCGGAAGAATCCGGCGAAGCTGAGGATCCTGATGATCCCGATGAGCCTGCGGACGATGTAGAGCCTACTTATGATGATTCTGAGGAAGCGGACACCGACAGCGATGTTGATGACGCTGATCCTGAGGAGATAGAATTCCTGCCGGACGATGTTCCGCTGGGTGAGATCCCGGTAGATTACGATCCGAACAATCCTATCCACGATGACACGATCATTGAGGACATCGGCGTACCCATGGGCGAGAATCCGAACATGGGCGTTGAAGCTCCTGTAGGAGCTGGAATTGCAGCGGCCGGAGCGGCTGTTGCGCTTGCAGTAGCTTCCAAGAAGCGCAAGAAGTAAATACGACAAAACGGTGGACTCAGAGATGAGTTCACCGTTTTTGCGTTTGTATAAGAATAACCCCGTGTCGGCTGACACGGGGTATTTCTGTGGAATTATCACTCTACTGCTTTTTTTGCAGGCTTGCCGGTGTAGAGCTGGTAGTAACGTCCCTGCTCTTCAATAAGCTTGTCGTGGTTGCCGCGCTCAATGATTCTGCCCTGTTCCAGTACCATGATACAATCGGAGTTGCGCACGGTGGAAAGTCTGTGGGCTATGACGAACGTAGTCCTTCCGCTCATCAGCTTGTCCATCCCGTCCTGTACAAGGCGTTCCGTTCTGGTATCGATGGAGGAAGTTGCCTCGTCAAGTATCAGCACGGGCGGATCGGCGACCGCCGCTCTCGCTATCGCAAGCAGCTGGCGCTGTCCCTGGGACAGGTTCGCGCCGTCGCCGGTCAGCATAGTGCTGTAACCGTCCGGGAGTCTCTTTACAAAGCTGTGTGCATTTGCGAGCTTTGCTGCGGCGATACACTCCTCGTCGGTGGCATCAAGGCGTCCGTATCGGATATTGTCCATTACTGTTCCGGTGAACAGGTGGGTGTCCTGGAGCACAAGTCCCAGCGAACGGCGGAGGTCCGCCTTCTTTATTTTGTTGATATTGATATCGTCGTAGCGTATTTTTCCGTCCTGGATATCGTAGAAGCGGTTGATAAGGTTCGTGATGGTGGTCTTTCCGGCACCGGTTGAACCTACGAAAGCGATTTTCTGACCCGGCTCGGCATGGAGCTTGATGTCATGCAGCACCATCTTCTTCTCGTCATAGCCGAAATCCACGCCGTCGAACACAACGCTGCCCTCCAGCCTGCGGTAGCTTACGGAACCGTCCGCAGTGTGTGGGTGTTTCCACGCCCATACCCCTGTGCGCTCCTTGCTTTCGGTGATGGTTCCGTCTGCGGAGATATTTGCGTTGACAAGTTCAACGTACCCATCGTCCGTTTCTGATTTAGTGTCAAGCAGGGCAAATACACGCTTTGCGCCTGCCATAGCCATTACGACTGCATTCAGCTGCTGGCTGACCTGGATAACCGGCTGAGAAAAGCTCTTGTTCAGTGTCAGAAATGCTACCAGAGTACCAATTGTCAGTCCGGTGTTTTCTGCACCGAGCACCAGGGAAAGCACGGCACCGACAGCTGCGCAGAGAACGTAGCTGATGTTGCCGAGGTTTGCGCTGACAGGCATGAGGATATTCGCGAACTTGTTCGCATTGTTAGCGGAATCCCTGAGCTGATCGTTGACCCTGCGGAATCCCTCAAGGTTCTTTTCCTCGTGATTGAATACCTTGACTACTTTCTGACCCTCCATCATTTCCTCAATGTATCCGTTCACGATACCAAGATCCTTCTGCTGGGCGCCGAAGTACCTGGAGGATTTTCCGCCGATCTTTGCGGCAGCAAACATCATAACGCCGACCATCAGTACTGTGAGTATCGTCAGCGGAATATTCAGCGCGATCATGCTGACGAAAGTGATTATCAGCGTAACGCCGGAGTTCACCATCTGCGGAATACTCTGGCTGATAAGCTGACGCAGCGTATCAACATCGTTTGTGTAGATAGACATGATATCGCCGTGTGCGTTCTGGTCAAAGTACTTTATTGGCAGGGATTCCATGTGCGTGAAGATGTCGTTTCTCAGATCGCGCATGGTGCCCTGGGTGATGTAGATCATAAGCCGGTTGTAGGTAAACGAAGCCGCAATACCCACAACGTAGATCCCTGCAAGCAAGCACAGGCGTGCGAGCAGAGGTCCGAAATTCGCCTCGCCGCCGGTGTTCACCGTGGTTAGCATTGGCGTTATGAAATCGTCAATAAGGCTCTGCATGAACAGCATACCGGTAAGCGTGGTAGCTGCGGTGATGAGGATACATATCAATACCAGGATAAAGCGGAATTTATAGCGCTTCATCATGTAGCCGAGCACGCGCTTCAGCACCTTGAAATCCATGTTCTTTCTCTTGAGGTCAGCAGGCTGACGTCTGTTTCCCATAGTTCTTGCCATAATTCCACCTCCTTAATCGTTAGGCTTGTCGAAATCTCCGCCGGACTGGGTCTGGAGCATGTAGATCTCGCTGTATATCTTGTTGTTCTTCAGAAGGTTCTCGTGGGTGTCGAATCCGCTTATGCGGCCGTCATCCATTACGATTATGCGGTCAGCGTCCTGCACACTGGAGATACGCTGGGCGATGATGAGCTTTGTCGTGCCCGGGATCTTCTGGGCGAATGCCTGGCGTATCTTTGCGTCCGTGGCGGTATCCACCGCGCTGGTGGAGTCGTCGAGGATAAGTATCTTCGGGCTCTTCAGCAGTGCTCTGGCAATACACAGACGCTGCTTCTGACCGCCGGATACGTTGGTTCCGCCCTGTTCGATCATAGTGTGATAGCCATCGGGCATTCTGTCGATGAACTCGTCTGCACAGGCAAGGCGGCAGGCTTCCGCGCATTCCTCCTCGGTGGCATTTTCGTTGCCCCAGCGGAGGTTGTCGAGGATAGTTCCGGAGAACAGCACGTTCTTCTGGAGCACTACGGCAACCTGGTCGCGCAGCATTTCGAGGTCGTATTTACGGACGTCAGTTCCGCCGACCAGGACTGCGCCGCTGTCCACGTCGTACAGACGGCTGATAAGGCTTGCGAAGGTGGATTTGCCGCAGCCGGTGCCGCCGATGATTCCGATGGTTTCGCCGGCGTGGATATGCAGGTCGATGTCTGTGAGTATTTCCTCTCCGCCGTCAAGGTCGGATTTCTTTTCCTTGAGCTGATTGGATTTATGCTTGTAGGCGAAGTTCACATGATCGAAGTCGATAGAACCGTCCTTGATCTCCATGACCGGGTCGGCAGGGTTGGTGATGTCGGACTTCTCGTTGAGTACTTCGGAGATACGTCTTGCGCTTGCCACGGACATCGTGACCATAACGAAGATCATTGATAGCATCATCAGGGCCATCAGCGCGCTCATGATGTAGCTGAACAGCGATGTGAGTTCGCCGGTGGTCATTGATCCGCCGACGATGAACTGCGCTCCGAACCAGGAAATAAGAAGAATGCAGGCGTAGATGACGAACATCATCACGGGGTTGTTCCAGGAGATTATTTTCTCAGCAGTAACGAACATCTTGTAGAGGTTTCCGGAAGCGTTCACGAACTTCTGGTTTTCGTGATCTTCGCGGACGAAGCCCTTTACAACGCGGATACCGGAGATATTCTCCTGCACACTGGCGTTGAGGTCATCGTACTTGGTGAACACCTTGTCAAACACCTTGGTGGCATTTTTGACGATCAGCGTGAGGACTGTTCCCAGCACGACGAGCGCCCCGAGGAATATCAGACTGATCCTTGGATTGATGATGACGCACATTATTACGCTGCTTATCAGCATGATGGGCGCTCTTACCGCGATTCGGATAATCATCTGGAATGCATTCTGGAGGTTGGTGACGTCGGTAGTCATACGGGTGACCAGACCAGCAGTGCTGTATTTGTCGATGTTGGAGAAGGAGAACGTCTGGATATTCGAGAACATTGCGTCGCGTAGGTTGCACGCAAATCCTGAGGAAGCGTCCGCCGCGAATTTTCCGGCGAGCACGCCGAAAGCAAGGCTCATGAATGCCATGACGATCATCACGCCGCCGTAGATGAATACCTTGGGCAGATCTCCGGCGCCGTCGTTTCCGTTTATTCCCTTGTCGATGATGGACGCTGTAACGAAGGGTATCAGAACTTCCATCACAACTTCAAGAACAGTAAACAGGGGAGTGAGCAGCGTTGATCGTTTGTATTGCTTGATCTGGGCTGCGAGTGTTTTTATCATGCTTTTTTCCTCCTTGTGAATTATTTCTGCATTGATTAGTTGCCTTATTATTATAGTACATATTTTTTATAATGTAAATTCACAAAAATTACAGAAATCGGCATATCAGTGGTGCGGGTTTCAGTGAAATTTACTAAGGTAATTTGTTTGCAAAACCGTGTCCGCATAACAGTCACGATTTCGCATGGTTATGCGGTTTGTAGGGACTTATCATTTCATTTGGTTTTCACAATCAAAGGGGGTGCAAAACTGAAAATTGTGTGATATAATAGCCTTTGGAGTATGGTGTATGTTTATTTTACCCATAAATCGTTACCTGTACGCAAGTTATGGCATACTAACAAAAGGAAGCAAGGTGCAATATGAAAGTGTATGAGTTTGGCGATAAGAACGCTCCGGCGATATTCCTGCTGCCGGGTACCTGCTGCTACTGGAATGGGAACTTCGGCGCCGTGATTCCGCTGCTGTATCCCATGATACACGACGGTGATTTCAAGAGCGGATTCATGAAGAAGCGCTCCGAAAAGAGCATGGCGGCAAACGGCGAGTACGGCAGAAAGCTCATGGACATGATGAAGGGTCCGAAGGGCGAGGGTATGCCGTTTGTATCCCGGAAAAGCGTTGCGAATCAGTTCGGCTCGGATATGATGACTCCGTTGCCGGACAAGATCGGCCCGGCGCAGGGGGAAATACACATATTCTATGCGCTGAAGATGGGTGAGAAGTACCGGGACAGATACCTGAAATACTTCGCGCACCCGTTCATTCACGAGCATGACCTGCGCAACAAGGAACTCCTGGCGTGCTATCCAGAGAAGTGGACGGAGGAAGTTTTCAATATGCTTCTCAGGTGATAAAAAATGGACGGTTTTAACCGTCCATTTTTTGTTTATTGCTGTGTTTCTATCGCGAGCCGCTCTTTCTCCTGCCGCTGTACCTTTAGTTTCAGCCTGTGCCGGCAGATAAAGAAGCATATCACATGCGCCGCCACGGTGATCACCCAGGAAACCGGGTAGGAGAGGTACACTACGTCCGGAGTATGGTACTGTTCCATCTGGAATACGGTGCCGAGCCATACAAGACGCAGTCCGCAGGCGCCCAGCAGGGATACTATCATCGGCGTGATGGAATACCCCATGCCGCGAAGAGAGCCTACCATAACGTCCATTATTCCGCATAAGAAGTAGGTTCCGCAGACATACATCATACGGTGCTGTCCGGCGTCGATAGCTGCTTCGCCGGAGGTGTAGATACCGAGAAGCTGCCTGCCGCAGGTCATAGTGACTCCAAGCCCGAGTATCGCCCACACCGCCACCACGCAGGTAAGTCCGCAGAGGAGTATCCAGTTGATACGCTCGTATTTCCTGGCGCCGAGATTCTGGCTGGTGAAGGAAAGCGTGGACTGATAGCAGGAGTTCATCGCCATATACACGAATCCCTCAATGCTTGCCGCGGCGGAATTTCCGGCGATGACGACCTCGCCGAACAGGTTTATTGATGACTGTATAACTACATTTGAGAGGGAGAATACCATGCCCTGGAATCCGGCAGGGAGTCCTATCTTCATGATCATGCCGAGCTTGTCGCGGTGGATACGCAGCTTGCGGAGTTCCAGCTTGAGTCCGTTTTCCTCCTTCTCACGCATAAGACAGCGCACCATGAGGAATGCGGAAACTCCCTGAGAGAGGGTTGTGGCAAGTCCGACGCCTGCGGCGCTCATGTTGAAGAGGATAACGAACAGCAGGTCAAGGAGTACGTTGATGACCCCGGCGCATATCAGGTAGATAAGGGGACGGCGCGTATCCCCGGCGGCGCGGAGCAGCGCATTGCCGAAGTTGTATATCATCATGAACGGCATTCCGCAGAAGTAGATACGCAGATAGCTTGCCGCCATACCGATAATGCTTTCCGGCGTGGACATCAGCCGGAGTATTTGTTCAGCGAACAGCAGACCTGCCGCCATGAGGATAAATCCGCTGATGACGCTGAGGGTCATTGCCGTGTGTACTGTCCTGCGCAGTTCGGTTATGTTCTTCGCGCCGCAGTACCGCGCGGCAACTACGTTCGCGCCGATGGAAAGCCCGATGAACAGGTTCGTCATGAGGTTTATCAGCGCAGAGTTTGAGCCAACCGCCGCCAGGGCGTTGTCCCCGGCGAACTTTCCCACGACGATGATATCGGTCGCGTTGAAAAGCAGCTGGAACAGTCCCGAGAACATGATGGGGAGTGTGAATACGATCATTTTGCGCAGTATCGGACCGCTGCACATATCGACATATTTTGCTGGTTTCATGGGTCGCTTCCTTCTGAAAACTACAGGGGAGGGTTTTACCCCTCCCGGTCAAATGATTCTGTGATGTCACTTCACCGGCTCAAACCGGTATTTTTGCCCGGCTTCCGGGTATTTCTCGCGGTCGGTTTCCGACAGGAACATATCCAGCGGACGGGCGCATACTTTCCCCTCGCCGTAAAGAGCGCGGTAAACCACTAGTTTCTCTCCGGTTTCGGTGTGGTGCGCCACCGCGAGTATCTCATAAAGATATTGGGTGGAATCCGCGCGCTGTGCTTCGGTGAGCATTCCGCGCTTGAAATGCCGGACTACAGTCCCGGGGATAAGATCCTTTTCTGTCATGTCACACCACCTGGAATATGTAAAACTTGAGATAATCCGTTTCCGGGACATTCCACAGTATCGGGTGATCCGGGGACTGCCGCCTTGCCTCTATCTGCCGCAGGGAAACACCGGCATCGGCGGCAGCATCGTGCAGCATGTGCCGGAACAGCGTTTCGGTCATGAAGTGCGAGCAGGAGCAGGTGGCGAGGTATCCGCCGCGCGGAAGAAGCCGCATTGCCTTGAGGTTTATTTCCTTGTAGCCGCGCTCTGCGGATTTTACGGTGCTGCTGCTTTTGGTGAATGCCGGGGGATCAAGGATTATGAAATCGTACGGGTGTCCGCCCTGGCGGTAGAGTTCAGTCAGCAGGTCGAAAACGTCCGCCTTTGTGAATTCCATGTTCCCGGAAAGCCCGTTGAGTTCGGCGTTCCTTCGGGTCATTTCCACGGCGTCGGCGGAGATATCCACGGCATTGACGAGCTTTGCGCCTGCCGCCGCAGCATTCAGCGCGAATGCGCCGGTATGGGTGAAGCAGTCCAGTACGGTGCGCCCCTCGGCGATATGGCGGATAGCCTGGCGGTTGTATTTCTGATCCAGGAAGAATCCGGTCTTTTGCCCGTTGATGTAGTCCACGGTGTATCTTATGCCGTTCTCGGTGATCTCAGTAATTCCGGAAAGGTCAGTGCGCAGTCCGGCGCCGTTCCAGAATCCCTTGTATTCCTCCATGCCCTCCAGCTCGCGTATCTTGACATCGTTGCGCTCATACAGCGCCGTGATGTGCTCGCCCATTTCCTCAAGGGTCTGCACCAGCAGTTCGTAGAGGGTTTCCTTCACGCGCTCCGTGCCGAGGGAGAGCACCTGTGTTACGAGTACGTCGCCGAAGCGGTCAACGGTGAATCCAGGGAAGCTGTCCGCCTCGCCGAAGATAAGCCGGCAGCAGCGGAAATCCTCCGCACCCATCACGGTGCGGCGGTAGTCCAGTGCGTAGCGTATCCTGCGCGCATAGAAATCCCGGTCGAACCTGTCGTTTGCATTCCGGGAGATCACGCGTATCCGTATCTTGGAGTTGTCGTTTATGTATCCCGTGCCAAGGTAGCGGCCCTTGCGGCTGAGTACATCGACCAGTCCGCCGTTTTCGTAGGCTCCGTCAATGGCGGTGACCTCCTCAGCGTATATCCATGGGTGACCTCCGCGCAGGGCTTTTTCGCCTTTTTCGGTTATGGTGGCTTTCGGGTAGATTCTTTCCATATTATATATCCTTTTCATTCGTGCTGCAGTTATAGTTATTATACTACATTGCCCGTGATTAGTCAAGAAGTGGGGATTTAAGCGAAAAAAATATCAGCCGCACATCGCATGTACGGCTGAATGTTGGTTGCGGGAGCCAGATTCGAACTGACGACCTTCGGGTTATGAGCCCGACGAGCTACCGAGCTGCTCCATCCCGCGATATCAAGTACTCTTGAGAACCGCCGTTCTCTTGAGTACTTAAATATTATATCACAGCATTTTGAATTTGTCAAGGGGTTTTGTAAAAAAAGTTGAAATATTTTTATTGCGTGGACATTACCCTGACGGAAAGCTCCCCGGAGTTCTCGCAGACCTCCGCACGGCAGCCGTTTTTCAGTTCCCCGGAAATCATCATGCAGGAGATCCTGTCCTCGATCTCGGAGGTTATGGTGCGGCGGAGAGGACGTGCGCCCATTCCGCGTTCGCGGCTTACCTGGCGGCAGATGTGGCGTACTGTGTCGTCCGTGAAGCTGAGGGAGATCCCACACTGCACCGCGCGCTGAGCCAGCTTCCCCAGGAGTATGCGGCAGATACTTTCCAGTTGCTCCTCGCCCAGGCGGCGGAATACTATAACGTTGTCGATACGGTTGATCAGCTCCGGACTGAACTGCTTTTTCAGTGCGGACATCACGTCGGATTCGCTGCTGTCCTGTCCGCCGCCGAATCCCAGTGTATTCCGGGAAAGCTGCTCCGCGCCGATGTTTCCGGTCATTATCACGATTGTGCTGCGGAAATCCGCCGTCCTGCCGTCGGAGGCGGTCAGCGTGCCCTCCTCAAGTATCTGCAAAAGCAGGTTGAGCACGTCCGGGTGCGCCTTTTCCACCTCGTCGAACAGTACCACGGAGTAGGGGGAGCTGCGCACGCGCTTTATCAGCTGACCCTCCTCCTCGTAGCCTACATATCCGGGAGGGGAGCCTATCAGCTTGGATACGGAGTGCTTCTCCATGAATTCAGACATGTCGAAGCGGATAATGCGCTTCTCGTCCCCGAAAACGGCTTCCGCCAGCGCCTTGGCAAGTTCCGTCTTTCCAACGCCGGTCTGTCCCAGGAACAGGAACGAGCAGGTGGGACGGTCAGGCTCCTTTAGTCCGGTACGGCCACGGCGCACCGCGTTGGAAACCAGCTCCACCGCCTTGTCCTGCCCGATGATGCGGCGGCTGAGCTGCTGCTCCAGTCCGGCGAGCCGGGTAGTTTCGTCCTCGGAAAGCCGCTGCACCGGAATCCCCGTAATTGCGGAAACCGCCTGGGCGACCTCAGGCTTGTCAACGATACACGCCCTGCCGCTGTTCATCGCCTGGACCAGGGAGTATTCCTCCTGCCGGAGTTTTTCCACCGTTGCCGCGTCGTTGGGCGTGGAAAGACTGCGGCGCACCTCTGACAGCCGCTTGACATACGGAGCGTTCAGCGCCCCGGAGCGCACCCGTGCCGCCGCTTCGTCCACCAGGTCGAGCGCCTTGTCCGGTAGTTTCCGGTCGTTGATATAGCGCACAGAGAGCCGCACAGCCTCCTCAAGCGCACCATCGGTTATGGTTACGCAGTGGTGCTGCTCGTAGCTGCGGCGCATTCCCTTGAGAATCGCGAGAGCTTGCTGTTCGTCGGGCTGCTCCACGACTACAGGTTGGAATCTGCGTTCCAGGGCGCTGTCCTTCTCAATGAACCGGCGATATTCCTCGGTGGTGGTCGCGCCTATCAGGCATATTTCTCCCCGGGCGAGCTGCGGCTTGAGAATATTCGCAGCGTCTATCGCACCCTCGGCGGCTCCGGTACCGACTATGCTGTGAAGCTCATCAATAAAGAGTATGATGTTTTTGCAGCCGGAGGCTTCCTCAATAACGCTTTTAAGGCGCTCCTCAAAGTCGCCTCGGTACTTGGCGCCGGCAAGCATTGCGGTGAGATCCAGTGCGAATATACGCTTCCCGAGAAGTCCCTGGGGAACGTTCCCGGCGGCGACGCGCTGGGCGAATCCCTCAACGACCGCGGTCTTTCCGACGCCGGCGTCGCCGATAAGGCAGGGATTGTTCTTGCACCTGCGCAGAAGTACGCGGATAAGGCGCTCGGTTTCCTTTTCGCGGCCTATCACGGGATCTAGGCTTCCGTTCGCCGCCATTTCGGTGAGGTCCCTGCCGTATTTCGTCAGCGCAGGGAATTTCGCGCGGCGCTCCTTTTCTGTGGAGAGATCCGGTTCATTCCAGCGCTGGGCACAGAGCTCCCCGGCGAGCTTCACCTGGTTGACTCCGAGGTCGCCCAGTATTGTCATGGCGCAGCAGTCACGGTCGAGGACTATCGCCCGGAGCAGGTGCTCCGGACCTGCCTTGCGCTGATTCTCCCCGGAAGCGAATGAGAGCGCGTTGTCGATAAGCTTGCGGCTGCGCGGCGTGAGATCGTTAAGGCTGAGGCGCGTAGGTCTGCCTCTGCCGATAGTTTCCTCCAGGCGCCGCAGTACTTCGTTCCTGCCAATGCCGTAGCGCCGCAGTACCGCTGCAGTAGGTAGGGAGTCGTCCGATACCAGGCCGTACAGAATGTGCTCGCTGCCGATGTAGGTGTGACCGTAGCCCATCGCCGCGCCGAGCGCTGCGTTGAGCGCCTTTATAGCGCTGTCCGAAAATCCGCTGATACAATTCATGCGTGTGACCTCCTGAGCAAACGGCATTGCGCCGCTGTGATAATGATAGTATGCGCCGTAATGCGGTAAATATTTCATCATCAGGAAATTTTCTGTAACGCTTCTGCCCGATATGCATATTATGTACTATGAAACGGAAGCTTCAAAGGGAAGCGGAACGTTTCTGAACGATATTTTCAGGAGGACACGATTATGTCATGCTTCAACTTTGGCGGCGGCAACTGCTGCTGGATCATCATTCTCATTCTTATCCTGTTCTGTGGCTGCGGAAACAACAACGGCTGCGGCGGCTGTGACAACGGCTGCGGCGGTGGCTGCGGAAACAACAACGGCTGCGGCTGCTGATAGCTTTCCGGTCAGCGCATAACAAGATGGGGCTGCGTTTGCAGCCCCATTCATATTGTCGGAAAACAAAGTCCAGTACATCGGCAACTGCCAAGTGTCAAACGATGGTTCGGTGATATGCCAACAGTTTATGCGGTACGAAAGGGGGGATCCTTGTTTCAAATCATGCTTTTAATTGTCCTGTCCTGGAGCAATCCATTTGCAGTCCCTATTCACGCTTTCACACAGGTGGTTTATGCATTCCATTGTTGTTCTGCCTTGAGGGATTCCCCAAAAACAGTTTATAATACCGCTCGGGTCAACCGCAAGCGGTCCGCCCATAGTGTCACCACAGTAGATTATCTTGTATGGGTTTTTGCCATCATTTGAAGATTGTTCAACATAGTATTTATCCTCCGCCAAAATTCCTTCTAAAGAATCAAAACACCAGAAGTCGCTGCTAAATGAAAAGCACAGACCGCTAAACTCTGCGAAAAAATCAAGCTGTTCCTTAGACAACTCGATTCCGCGCCGATTCATCTCTTGTTCAAACGCAGTCGTGTCGATGTGCCTGCCCTCGTACCACCCGAAAAACCGCAGCATATCGTATGTTCGCTGTGTAATTTCAGGGTGATAATCATATTCCACAGTAGTGATGTATTCTGCAAAATCCTCTATATTCTCGGCAATAAGTTTGTGGTCTTGGTTATAGAATTTGCCCTGTTCCGAAATAAAATAGTCCTCTATTCTTCCGGCACAATTTTCCACATAGCCAATTGCGTTAACAACACAGTTGATATCTGACCAAAACTCAACGGTGCGTACCCAGTTTAAGCCAAATGTCAACACGTCGTGTGAGCTTTTTTCAGAACGTTTAAACGTCAAACCGCCGATTGTCAGAAAAAAATCGATGATTTTTTTCATGTCAAATTTATCAGGATAAGCTTTGTTGATTTTCGCTTCAAGCCCTTCTACAGAATATTCCATAAATGATGAAACGAAACCTGCCGAAGATAGTTTCTCAAATAATTTCTGTTTGGTCATAATAAACCTCCTGATTATTTAATATCATGTTTCCTATTAAATGAGAGGATGTCTTTGGCTTATATATCAGCGGTTCATTCGTTATCCTCGCGCTGTCTGAGAATAAGGTCCTCCAGCTTTCTTGCGGCGACGCTGAGCGGCTGGTCACGCCGCTTGACGATACATATTTCCCGGTCCGGAAGCTGCTCCACAAGGTCGATCGTGGAGATACCGGAGCTGCCGATAAGGAAATCCTCCGGCACGAATCCGACGCCAAGGTCGGATTCCACCATCGAGATTATCTGCCCGGCGGTGGCGGCTTCTATCTCCGGGCGGTAGTGCAGCCCATGTTCTGCAAAGAAATCAGAATAGAACCTGAACGACTTCGTATCCGAGGCAAAGGAGATCATCGGGTATTCCAGCAGCTTGGCTAGACCTATTTTTCTTCCGGTCAGTTCCGGGAAAGCCGAATTGCTGCACACGGCGGCTTCCTTCAGGCGCTTTACCGGCTGTTCGGTGAGGGAAGCGTAGTTCACTGCCGGATTGGTGACAACTGCGAAATCCGCAGTGCCGTCCTTTATCGCTTCGATAGCCTGGGGCGTGGAGTGGTTGCTTATCTTTAATCTAACGCCGGGATAGAGCCTGCGGTAGGTTTTCAGCACCGGAAGCAGCATGCAGTGCAGTGCGATCTCGCTGGAAGCAACGTACACCGAGCCGTGCTCAAGATTACGGCTGCCGATGATCTCCGCTTCTCCGGCTTCGATATGTTCGAATGCCACCCGGATATGCGCATACAGCCGTTCGCCCTCCGGGGTCAGCTTCATGCCGCGGTTGCTCCGGGAGAACAGCGGACAGCCAAGCTCGCTTTCAAGGTTCTTTATTGTACGGGTGAGGTTCGGCTGGTTGTTCAGAAGCAGCTTTGCCGCCTGGGAAACGCTGCCGTATTTTGCAACATAGTAGAATACCCGGTAGTAGTCACAGCTTATGTACATATTAGGCTCCTTTCGTATATATCAGATGGCGCTGGTATATCAATTGTCTATATTGTAATACGAAAGGAGCAAATTGTCAAGCGTGAAGTTCCTTTCCGCCAAGCCACAGCATAAGTCCGGTGCGGAATCCGATCTTCGCGTACCAGTCGTACACACCGGTGTAGTGAATGAAGATTCGCTCACAGCCCCGGCTGTATAGTTCCCGGGCGGCAAGCTCCACCATTTTCAGTCCGATCCCGCGCCGCCGGAATCCCGGAACAGTCCCCACGCAGCCTATGCTCCCGGTTTTCCCGGAGGAGAAAATGCATTCCACGTCGTCCTCGACTATGCAGAAGGAAGCAATGTCGTTTCCGCACATGCCGCAGAATATCTCTCCGCCGTTAAAGTACTGCACCCAGTCCTCGTCAACTGCGGCAACGGCGCCTGCCAGCCCGTCGCCCCGGAAGAACCGGAATTCCGCGCCGTCCGCCGGCGGAGCCTCGCGCAGCATTCCCGGAGTGCCGTACATCTCGGCTACGCGGTCGGCGAGCACATATCCGCGCTTCCGGAAGAAATCTGCGGAGGATTCCGGCGCGCCTATCAGCAGCTGCGAGGAGGTTCCGCCAAGTTCTGCGTGGGAGTGACCCCGGGTCCTTATATGCTCCTCCGCCCGGGCAAGCAGGGAAGTGCCCAGTCCTTTGCCGCGCTCTTCCGGAATCACGCACAGCAGCCGTATCGAGCCGCCGTCCGTCAGCGCAAATCCGCCGTCCTCCCGGAATACGGCGCCGTGTTCCAGCCCGGAAAGCCGCAGAAATTGCTGCTCCGTCATCGGAAGCTCCCGAAAGCAGCGTGTGAATATCTCGTATTCTGTCATTGTAACCTCCTGTGTAATACGTCAGAAAGGGGCTGCGTGTACAGTCCCTTTCTCTATTCTTATCAGTTGAACGGCTTGCCGCAGACGCTGCAGAATTTCTCGCCCGGCTCTCCGGGATTTCCGCATGCCGGGCAGCGGAGAGCCGCGTCCGGGGAGAATACCGGGGCAGTGCTGTTATCCGGCGCACTGTATACCGGCGCGGTTTCGATGGGAGCCGCAGGTCTGCTCTCAGGCTCGGAGGGAGCCGTGGTGGTAGGTACCGGAATGGGAAGCCTGGAGCCGCAATTCTTGCAGAACATACCGGGGTCGGCGTTCAGTGTTCCGCAGGTGGGGCATACTACCGGAGCCTGGTACTGAACGGAAGGATTTCTGTTCTTTTTGTCGCCCTTTTTTCTGTCGGCGAGCTTCTTGGTCAGTTTCACCTGCACGATGATTCCGCTGACCAGAAGTACAGCGGCGACGATCAGACCAGGTATGGGTTCTACGCTCATGATCATTAATCCGCCGATGCAGGCGCCTGCCGTGGCAGTGCCGGCAATGATGAAGTATTTATCCACGATCACCGCGATAATACCAACGATCAGACCGACTATAGCGCCGACGATCGCTCCGATGCCCCAGTCAATGCCGAAGCCAAGCGATAGTGTAACGAACATGATAAAGAACGCGTTGCTGGAGAAGAACAGGAACACGCCAAGCTTATACAGCAGATTGGCAAGAACACAAATGACAACGCCGACAATGAGCGCGCCTATTATAGCGAATGCTCCTATTGAGTCGAACTGCCTGTTTGTGACTGCTATCGCAAGTCCGAGGACCGCTCCGACAGCAGCGCCGCCGACGAATCCCTGTATCGCAAGGATAGTGCGGAATGCGCAGTATCCGAAGTAACAGAGTACAAGCACTGCGCAAATGCAGTATATGGTCGAAAAAATGTTGATGAATTTGCTCAGCTCGTTGATGAATTCCGAAGCGCTTCCGATGCCGCTTCCGGTTAATTTCCTGATCAGGGAACCGAGATCAGGGATTATTGTCGCTGATCTTGCCATTAAAAATTCTGTCATTGTTAATCCTCTTTCCGGCTTTCGCCTTTTTTTATCTTCGTGTGTATATACACGGGTGAAGATAAGGCGTTACACCGTTCAGAGGATTTTTTTCAGATACATTCCGGTATAGCTTGCAGGATTCTCCGCCACCTGCTCCGGCGTGCCCCTGGCGATGACTGTACCGCCGCCGCTTCCGCCCTCGGGACCCATGTCCACGATGTAGTCCGCGGTCTTTATCACGTCGAGGTTGTGTTCAATGACAAGCACTGTATTTCCGCCCTCGGCAAGCTTCTGGAGTATTTCAATCAGCTTGCGCACGTCCGCCGTGTGAAGTCCCGTGGTGGGCTCGTCAAGAATATAGATAGTCTTTCCGGTGGAACGCTTGGAAAGCTCCGTAGCCAGCTTGATGCGCTGCGCTTCACCGCCGGATAGGGTGGTGCTGCTCTGTCCTATTTTTATATAGCCCAGTCCGACTTCTTCAAGGGTTTTGAGCTTGTTGTATATCTTGGGGATATTTGCAAAGAACTCCACACCCTCGGATACTGTCATGTCCAGTACTTCAAAGATGTTCTTGCCCTTGTAGCGCACCTCCAGAGTTTCGCGGTTGTAGCGGTGCCCCTTGCAGACCTCGCAGGGGACGAATACGTCCGGCAGGAAGTGCATTTCGATCTTGATTATGCCGTCGCCCTCACAGGCTTCGCAGCGTCCGCCCTTGATGTTGAAGGAGAATCTTCCGGGACCGTAGCCCTTTGCCTTGGCTTCATTGGTGGAAGCGAAAAGCTCGCGAATATCGTTGAACACGCCGGTGTAGGTCGCCGGATTGCTGCGCGGAGTCCTTCCGATGGGGGACTGGTCTATCATAATCACCTTATCCAGGTATTCCACGCCCAGCATGTCGGTGAACTTTCCGGGGCGCGTCCGGGCACGGTTGAGCTTCCCGACCAGGTGCTTGTATATGATCTCGTTGACAAGGGAGCTTTTTCCGCTGCCGGAAACTCCGGTCACGCAGGTGAACACGCCGAGTGGAATTTCTACGTCGATTCCCCGGAGGTTGTTCTCCGCCGCGCCGATGACTTTCAGCCACTTGTCTGAGGGGGCGCGCCGGGTTTCCGGAACGGGAATCTTCAGCTTGCCGCTGAGGTACTGTCCGGTGATGGAATTCCTGCATTTTAGAAGTCCCTTGACTTCGCCGCTGTAGATGACTTCGCCGCCGTGTATTCCGGCACCGGGTCCGATATCCACAATCCAGTCGGCGGCGCGCATGGTGTCCTCATCGTGCTCCACGACAATCAGCGTATTTCCGAGGTCGCGCAGACGGCGCAGGGTCGCAATCAGCTTGTCGTTGTCGCGCTGATGGAGTCCGATGGAGGGCTCGTCCAGAATATACAGCACGCCGGTCAGGGAGCTTCCTATCTGTGTCGCCAGGCGTATTCTCTGGCTCTCGCCGCCGGAGAGAGTACCTGCCGACCGCGCCAGTGTGAGGTACTCCAGCCCCACGCTCTGGAGGAATCCCAGCCGGGATTTTATCTCTTTCAGGATCTGCTTTGCTATCATCGCTTCTCGCGGAGTTAGCTTCAGGGAGTTCACGAAATCCAGCGCTTCCGTAACGGACATGCGGCAGAATTCCATGATGTTCTTTCCGCCGACGGTCACCGACAGAGCCGATTTGTTAAGGCGCTCGCCGTGGCATTCCGGGCACTCGACGTCGCTCATGAATTCCTCGATGGTATCCCGGGAGTACTGACTGCTGGTTTCGGCGTAACGGCGCTCAAGATTGGCGGCGATTCCCTCAAAATCCGTGTAGAACTGACCGCCGCCCTGCTGCTTCGGGCGCTTAATGAGTATTTTCTCGCCCTTCGTGCCGTACATTATCTCATCTATTGCCGCCTGTGGTATCTCCGAAACCGGCTGATCAACGGAGAATCCGTGCTTCTCGGCAAGGGCGTCGATATACATTGCGGCGATGGTGCCCTCGGCGTAGTTCCAGCCGGACGCCTTTATTGCGCCGCCGCGGATAGTAAGTCCGGCGTTAGGCATGATGAGATCCGGGTCCACTCGGCGGTAGCTTCCCAGACCGGTGCACTTGGGGCAGGCTCCGTAGGGATTGTTGAACGAGAACATTCTCGGCACCAGTTCCTCGATGGAAACTCCGTGCTCCGGGCAGGCGTAGCTCTGGGAGAAGTGCAGTTCCTCCCCGTCGATGACGTCGATGTACACAAGCCCTCCGGTGAGATTTCCGGCGGTTTCTATACTCTCGGTCAGTCTGGATTTTATGCCGTCCTTCATTACAAGGCGGTCGACTACTATCTCAATGGAGTGCTTCTTGTTCTTCTCCAGGGTTATCTTCTCGGTGAGGTCGTAGGCGATCCCGTCCACGCGCACACGGGAGTATCCCGATTTCCGGGCGGATTCGAACTCCTTCTGGTGCTCGCCCTTGCGTCCCCTGACTACGGGAGCCAGTACCTGGAATTTGGTGCGTTCCGGAAGCTCCATCACCTTATCGACTATCTCGTCAATGGTCTGCTGCTTTATTTCTCTGCCGCAGACGGGGCAGTGTGGGATTCCGATACGGGCGTACATCAGTCGCAGGTAGTCGTATATCTCCGTCACAGTACCCACGGTCGAGCGTGGATTCTTGGAGGTGGTTTTCTGGTCGATGGAGATGGCAGGGGAGAGTCCCTCAATGCTGTCTACGTCCGGCTTTTCCATCTGTCCCAGGAACATTCTCGCGTAGGAGGAGAGGCTCTCCATATAGCGGCGCTGTCCGTCCGCAAATATCGTATCAAATGCCAGGGAGCTTTTTCCGCTGCCGGAAAGCCCGGTCATTACCACAAGGCTGTCCCTCGGGAGGGTCACGTCTATATTTTTAAGGTTGTGCTCCCGGGCGCCGCGTATGATTATCTTGTCGTTTGCCACTTTCTTTTGTTCCTTTCCGGGGCTACTTTTGAAGCTCCTTTATCTTGTCGCGCAGGAATGCCGCATGCTCGAAATCCAGCATTTTCGCCGCCTTTTTCATCTCGGCGGTGTAGCGCGCTGTCAACGCTTCGCGCTCGCGCTTCGTCATCTGCTTTACGGACTTGCTGTGCTTTGACGTGCCGTCGGATTTCTTTGATATCTCCAGCACGTCGCGAATATCCTTGATTATAGTTTTTGGAGTGATTCCGTGGTCGGCGTTGTATTTCTGCTGGATCTCCCGGCGGCGCTGGGTCTCGGTTATAGCGCGCTCCATTGATTCCGTCACGCTGTCAGCGTACATTATTACAACGCCCTCGGCGTTTCGGGCGGCTCTGCCTATTGTCTGGACGAGGGAGGTTTCGCTTCGCAGGAAGCCCTCCTTGTCCGCGTCGAGTATCGCTACAAGGGATACTTCCGGGATATCCAGACCCTCGCGCAGCAGGTTGATTCCCACAAGCACGTCGTATTCACCGGCGCGCAGGTCGCGGATAAGTTCCATACGCTCGATGGTGTCCACGTCGTGGTGCATGTAGCGAACCTTGATCTCCATTTTTTCGAGGTAGGCGGTGAGATCCTCCGCCATTTTCTTCGTTAGCGTGGTGACGAGGACGCGCTGGTGCTTTGCGGTGCGCGTGTTGATTTCGGATATGAGATCTTCTATCTGACCGAGAGTAGGCTTGACGATTACCTCCGGGTCGAGAAGTCCCGTAGGTCTGATGACCTGCTCCACGATCTGAGTGGAGTGTTCCTTTTCGAAGTCGCCGGGAGTTGCGGAAACAAATACCGCCTGACCGATCTTTGAATAGAACTCATCGAAATTGAGCGGGCGGTTGTCGAATGCCGACGGAAGCCGGAATCCGTAATCCACAAGGTTCTGCTTACGGGCGTGGTCGCCGCCGAACATTCCGCGAACCTGCGGCAGAGTTACATGACTCTCGTCTACGAACAGCAGGAAATCCTCCGGGAAGTGATCCAGCAGGGTTATCGGCGTGGCTCCAGGTTCCCTGCCGGCGAGGATACGCGAGTAGTTCTCAACGCCCTTGCAGGTGCCGATCTCGCTGAGCATTTCCATGTCATACCTGGTGCGCTGCTCGATACGCTGGGCTTCGATGAGCTTGTTGTGCTCAGTGAAGTATTTCACGCGCTGCTCCATTTCCTCGGCGATATCGTGAAGCGCGTCATGCAGCCGCGTCTGTCCCACGATGTAGTGCGACGCCGGGAATATCACAACGTGCAGCAGTGTAGCGCTGACGTCGCCGGTGAGCGCGTTGAATTCGCTAATGCGGTCTATCTCGTCCCCGAAGAATTCCACGCGGACAGCCGTTTCGTTGGTGCCGCCTGCCGGGAATATCTCCAGGGTATCTCCCTTGGCGCGGAACTTGTTTCGTGTAAACGCCATTTCGTTGCGCTCGTACTGTATCTCGACAAGGCGTTTTATGACCTCCTCGCGGCTTATTTCCTGACCCTGGCGGAGCGACAGCGTGTTGCTGCGGTAGTCCTCCGGGCTGCCGAGGGAATAAATGCAGGAAACGGAAGCAACGATGATAACGTCCCGGCGTTCTGCGAGCGCCATGGTGGCGGAGTGGCGCAGACGGTCTATCTCGTCGTTGATGGCGCTGTCCTTTTCGATGTAGGCGTCGGTGGAGGGAATGTACGCCTCCGGCTGGTAATAGTCGTAGTAGGACACGAAATATTCCACCGCATTATTCGGGAAGAACTCCCGGAACTCTGAGCACAGCTGCGCCGCGAGGGTCTTGTTGTGTGCGAGGACGAGGGTAGGTCGGTTGCAGTTGGCGATGATGTTCGCCATGGTGAATGTCTTGCCGGAGCCGGTGACGCCGAGCAGCGTCTGTTCCTTGTCGCCCCTGAGTATCCCCTTGGTGAGGGAGTCAATTGCCTGGGGCTGGTCGCCGGTGGGGGAATACTGTGAGTGTAGTTCGAAATGATCCATGTTCAGTCCTTATCCCACAGATCCGGCAGCATGCGCGCCGCTCTCATGGAATAACTGCCCTCCTCGCTGATTATGATGTGATCCATCAGCTGAATGCCGATGTTGCTGAGTGAATTGAATATCCGGCGTGTGGCGGCGACGTCGATGGACGACGGCAGGAGTACTCCGCCGGGGTGGGTGTGCGCGATCACGATATTCACGCACTGGCTCTTTATCGCCCGGGATACTATGGAGCGCAGGTCGAAGTCCACCCGGTGCTTCCCGATGTCGGAAACGTCGGCTTCGGTGATGAGGTTCATCGTCTGGTCCAGGAATGCGGCGTGCGCCTCCTCCTTGTCCCGGTCCCGGAGCAGCCCGAAGAAGTAGTCGCACATCTCCCGGGAATTGCGCAGCTTCCTTCCGGCAAGGTCGGTGCCGCTGAACTTCCGCGCGAAATCTTTCATGAAGCTGATGAGGGCGGCCGCGGTGTCGCCGACGTTCTTCTCCTCCTTCAGCTGGTCATATCCTGCGTTCAGGACTCCCTCAAGGGAACCGAACCGCTCAATAAGGGCACGGCTGATGTCGTTGGTATTGCGCCTTGAATACGCCGTGAAAAGGAATATCTCAAGTATTTCGTGATCCTCAAAGCCATCGATTCCATGCTCAAGGTATCTTTTCAGCATGCGCTGTCTGTGACCGGCGTGCTGGTTCTTTTCATCGGCCATTTTCTTCCCTCTTTCACATTTCGGTTTTTCATGAACAATTACATTATAACGCATGTGTTTTTATTTGTCAAGAAGCCAGTCAATGATTCCTCCACTGCTTGACAAAAGGGAAGATGTAGTGTATAATTCAATGTGCCCGGTTTTTAAAAAAATTTTCATTACCCCCTTGAAAACCTACTAAACCTATGGTATAATTAGAATATATCTCGGGATATTGTTCCCGTATGGAATACAAGTGGCTATGAAAGGGGCAGCAGAATGAAGATTTCAACTAAAGGGCGCTATGCGCTCAGAATGATGCTGGATCTGGCAATACATCGTTCAGACGGCTATATCGCGCTGAAGGATATTGCCGAGCGGCAGGATATATCTAAAAAGTACCTGGAGCAGATTGTACCGCTGCTCAACAAGGCGGACCTGCTCCGCACCAACCGCGGATATCAGGGCGGATATGCTCTCTCGAAGAATCCCGACCAGTACACTGTCGGCGAGATACTGCGCGTGACCGAGGGCAATCTCTGTCCGGTAAGCTGTTTACAGTACCCGGTGAACGAGTGTCCGCGCGCGGCGGAGTGCCTGACCCTGCCCGTATGGGAGGGACTTTACAAGGCGATAAACAACTACCTTGACAGCGTGACTTTACAGGATATGATAGATATGTCCGCGGGAGGCGGAGATTATTCAATTTAATGGGTGAAACCTGCTTTGCGCAGCGTTTCCGGGAGGATTTTATGACAAAGGATATCCAGCAGAGAATTCTGGAACTTAAAAAGGAGAAGGACGTCTGTATTTTAGCGCACTGCTACCAGACCCACGATATACTTGAGGTCGCTGATTTTGTCGGCGATTCCTTCGGGCTTGCCCAGAAGGCGGCAAAGGCGCCGAATTCCACGGTGATGATGTGCGGAGTGCGCTTTATGGCGGAAACCGTAAAGATACTCTCCCCGGAGAAGCGCGTGCTTATTCCCCGGGCGGAGGCAGGCTGTCCCATGGCGGAGCAGCTGGATGTGGAAATGCTCACCCAGCTCAGGCAGATGTATCCCGACCACAAGGTGGTCGCTTACATAAATACCACGGCGGCGCTCAAGACGCTGTCCGATGTGTGCGTCACATCCTCCTCTGCGGTTAAGATAATCCGCAGAATGGACGCGGACAAGATCCTGTTCATTCCGGACTGCAACCTCGGTGATTACGTCAAGAAGCAGATCCCCGAAAAGGAGATACAGCTTGTTCACGGAGGCTGTCCCACTCATGCGAAGCTTACCGCTTCGGAAGTACGCGCAGCAAAGGAACTCCACCCGAATGCCCTGGTGCTAGTTCACCCGGAGTGCCGTCCCGAGATAGTGGAGCTTGCGGATTTCGTAGGAAGCACCACCGAGATCATGTCGTTCGCCGCGAACAGCGAAGCGAAGGAGTTCATCATCGGCACCGAGAACAGTATAGTGCAGCACCTGGGAATCGACCACCCGGAGAAGCTGTTTTTCCCTCTCTCCAAGGATTGCGTATGCCACAATATGAAGGTGACTACAATTGCCGATGTCCTGCACACTCTTGAGGGCAGGGACGGTCTTGAGATCCAGATTGAGGAGCAGGAGCGCCTTGCGGCAAAGCACTGCATAGACGAAATGCTGAGGCTCGGGGAATGAGCAAAACCGCCCTTATCGCGATGAGCGGCGGAGTGGACAGCTCGGTGGCTGCGGCGCTGATGGCGCAGCGCGGATACGACTGTATCGGCGTGACGATGAAACTGCGCAGCAACAATGACGCCTGCTGTACCGAGAAGTCCTGCTGCACCGCTTCGGACGCCGAGGACGCACGGAACGCCGCCTATTCCATGGGCATGAAGTTCTATGTGTTCAACTTCACGCAGGAGTTCGACCGGGAGGTCATCGACCGTTTCGTCAGCGCCTATGAGCACGGGCTTACGCCGAATCCCTGTATCGACTGCAACCGCTACATGAAGTTTGAACTGCTGTACCAGCGCGGCAGGGCGCTGGGGTGCGACTACATCGTCACGGGTCACTACGCCCGGACGGAGTATCTGCCGGAATACGGACGCTGGGTGCTGAAAAGGGCGCTCAATTCCGCCAAGGACCAGAGCTATGTGCTGTATTCCATGACCCAGGAGCAGCTTGCGCACACCATTTTCCCCCTTGGGGATTTTTCGAGCAAGGACGAAGTGAGAGCGCTCGCTGAAAAACTCGGTCTGCTGAACGCGCACAAGCATGACAGCCAGGATATCTGCTTTATTCCTGACGGGGATTACGCGGAGTTCATCAGAATGCGCACCGGCAGGAGCTTCCCCCACGGGGATTTCCTGGACGCGCAGGGTAACGTCATCGGGGAGCATTCCGGGGCGATAAAGTATACGATAGGTCAGCGCAAGGGGCTTGGCGTGGGATTCGGCGAGAGAATGTACGTCTGCGCCAAGGACATGGAGCGGAATACCGTGACGCTTTCCCGGGAGGAGGGGCTGTATTCCAGCCGCCTTACCGCCGGGGATTTCAACTGGATACTCTGGGAGAAGGCTCCGGAAACGCCGGTGGAGCTTACTGCGCGTACACGTTACAACGGCAGGGAAGTCGCCGCGAAGGTATTGGCTGATGATTCCGGAATCGTACATGTTGAATTCGACCAGCCGCAGAGAGCGGTCACTGCCGGGCAGGCAGTGGTGCTCTACAAGGGAGATATCGTTGCCGGCGGCGGCACGATAATTTCCGCAGAAAAATAAATATGGCATTGACCGTCCGGCTGACCGGACGGTCTTTTGTTTTGCACCTGGGGACCTGTAAAACTAGTTTGCTAAGCAAAGAGTAGGCAGAGTGCGCCAGATTCTGAGAAGCCGACGAAGATGATGCTTACTGTACATTTTTGCACACATGAGGCTTTGGAAGTGACCAACTGTAAAAGTTGGCTTTTGGTTTATTCTGTACAAGCAAGAAGATTACGTTTTGGTTATTTTGCCATTTATGCTAAATATACATATTGCTATGTCACTTTAGCAATACCGTTGTGGCAATTTCTGTGATACAATTATAGTAATGCTGAACAAAAGTTGTTTCCGGCGGTGTGGAAAATCCGTCGTATTAACAAATCTTTTATAAAAACAGGCAGATTTCCGGCAATTTCCGCATAACAGCTAAGGAGGTACATTCATGCAAAGCACCATTCAGCTTGCCGAAGTCGATGAGATAATCGACCGCATCGGCTGCGAGGAAAAGAACATCATCTCCATTCTCCAGGGAGTACAGGAGCATTACCGCTACCTGCCGGCAGAGGTTTTTCCACACATTGCGAAGCGCCTTGGAGTGGGCGAAGCAAGGCTCTTCAGCGTGGCGACGTTCTATGAGAATTTCTCGTTGGAGCCTAAGGGGAAATTTGTGATAAAGGTCTGCGACGGAACTGCCTGTCATGTGCGCCAGTCGCCGCCTATCCTGGCAAGACTCCGGGAGGAGCTGGGGCTTTCCGAAACGAAAAAGACCACCGACGATCTTATGTTCACGGTGGAAACCGTATCCTGTCTTGGCGCCTGCGGACTTGCACCGGTTATAACCGTGAACGACCATGTGCATGCAGAGATGACCCCGGACAAGGCTTCTGAAATACTCAAGCAGCTGAAGGAGGGAAACGCAGAATGTTAAAGGACAGACAGGACTTAAAGAAGTTCCGCGAGGAGTGCATAGAAGCGTACAACGCTTACACCCGTAAAATTCTGGTCTGTGCCGGCACAGGCTGTGTTTCCAGCGGTTCGCTGAATATTTACGCGAAACTGCGCGAACTCATTGAAGCAAAGGGAATCCACTGCGCGGTGGAACTTGAGGAGGAGCCGGAAAACAGCGGCGTTGCCCTTAAAAAGAGCGGCTGCCATGGATTCTGTGAACGTGGTCCGTTGGTGCGTATCGAGCCGGAGGGCTGGCTTTACACCAAGGTAAAGGTGGAGGACTGCGAAGAAATAGTTGAAAAAACAATCGTGAACGGCGAGCACATCGAGCGCCTGGCATTCCAGAAGAATGGCGAGATATTCCGTACCCAGGAGGAGATCCCGTTCTATAAGAAGCAGACGCGCGTGGTGCTTGAGCACTGTGGTCACATAGATTCCCTTTCCATTAAGGAATATCTTTCCCAGGGCGGATATTCCGCATTTGAGAAGGCTCTGTTCGACATGACGCCGGACGAGGTGATTGAGGAGGTTTCCGACTCCGGACTGCGCGGACGCGGCGGAGGAGGATTCTCGGCGGGACGCAAGTGGGCGCAGGTGAAGCGCCAGACTGTGCCGCAGAAATACGTTGTCTGCAACGGCGACGAGGGCGACCCGGGTGCATTCATGGACCGAAGCATTATGGAGGGCGATCCCCACAGAATGCTCGAGGGAATGATGATCGCCGGCGCAGCGTGCGGAGCGACCGAGGGCTACATATACGTCCGCGCGGAGTATCCGCTTGCGGTTGAGCGCCTGAAAACCGCTATCGCGCAGGCTAAGGAGATAGGGCTGCTGGGTAAGAATATCCTCAACAGCGGATTTGATTTCGAACTGCACATCAACCGCGGCGCCGGCGCATTCGTATGCGGCGAGGGAAGCGCGCTGACCGCCTCCATTGAGGGAAAGCGCGGAATGCCGCGCGTTAAGCCGCCGCGTACCGTCGAGCACGGACTTTTCGACAGCCCGACAGTGCTCAACAATGTTGAAACCTATGCGAATGTGCCCTCCATAATCACCCGTGGTGCGGAGTGGTTCAAGGGGATAGGCGTGGAGAAGTCCCCGGGAACCAAGGCTTTCGCCATCACCGGCGACATTGAGAATACCGGACTTATCGAGGTGCCGATGGGAACCACCCTGCGCGAAGTAATTTACGATGTCGGCGGAGGAATCCGCGGCGGCGGAAAGTTCAAGGCTGTGCAGATAGGCGGACCTTCCGGCGGTACTCTCACCGAGAAGGACCTTGACTTGCCCCTGGACTTCGACTCCGTGAAGAAGGCAGGCGCTATGATAGGCTCCGGCGGACTTGTTGTCATGAACGACAAGACCTGCATGGTGGAGGTTGCAAGATTCTTCATGAACTTCACACAGAACGAGTCCTGCGGAAAGTGCGTTCCCTGCCGTGAGGGCACCAGGAGAATGCTGGAGATTCTCGAGCGCATAGTAGCCGGAAACGGCGAGCCGGGTGACATCGACCTGCTGCTGGAACTGGCGGAAACTATCTCCGCAACGGCGCTCTGCGGCCTGGGTAAGTCTGCGGCTTCACCCGTTGTCAGCACGATAAAGAATTTCCGCGACGAGTACGAGGCGCACATCAACGAGAAGCGCTGTCCTGCCGGCGTCTGCCAGAAGCTGAAGCGTATTGAGATACAGCCCGACAAGTGCAAGGGCTGCTCCAAGTGCTCCAGGGGCTGCCCGGTCGGCGCTATCAGCGGCGTGATCAAGTCGCCGTTCGTTATCGACCAGAGCAAGTGTATCAAGTGCGGAGCGTGCGTGACCACATGTCCGTTCCATGCAATAGAGGTGAAGTGATATGGACAAGAACAGATATATGACCATCGACGGCATTCCCGTTGAAATAAACGGCGAGAAAAATCTTCTTGCCCTTATCCGCAAGGTCGGCATAAAAATGCCTACTTTCTGCTATCATTCGGAGCTTTCCACCTACGGAGCCTGTCGCATGTGCATGGTTGAGGACCAGTGGGGGACGCTGCATGCTTCCTGCTCCACTCCGCCTAAGCCCGGCATGGAGATCCGCACGAATACCGAGCGACTGCGCAAATACCGCAAGGTGATTCTGGAACTGCTGCTGGCTAACCATTGCCGCGACTGTACAACCTGCGACAATAACGAAAAGTGCAAGCTGCAGGATATTGCACGCCGCTTCCATATTGAAGGTGTACGCTTCCCGAATGCTGCGTCGAAGCCTGATATTGACGACAGCTCCCCCTGTATTACCATCGACCACCACAAGTGTATTCTCTGCGGCGACTGCGTGCGCACCTGCAACGAGATTCAGCAGGTCGGCGCGATCGACTTCATGAACCGCGGTTCAAGAATGAAAGTCGGAACTGCGTTCAACAGACCTATTGGCGAAACAGACTGCGTTGGCTGCGGTCAGTGCTCTGCGGTATGTCCAACCGGTGCCATTGTTGTAAAGAATAACGTCAGCGAGGTGTGGAAGTACCTTTCCGACAAGGAAACTTTCGTTACGATTCAGATTGCGCCGGCAGTGCGTGTCGCTATTGGACGGGAACTAGGTCTGAAGGACGGTGCAAACTCCATGGGAGTTATCGTTGCTGCCCTCCGCAGAATGGGATTTGACCAGATCTACGACACATCCACCGCCGCTGACCTCACGGTGATTGAGGAATCCGCCGAGCTTGTCGAGCATGTTACAGCCGGAAACGATATTCCGCTGTTTTCGTCCTGCTGTCCGGCATGGGTGCGCTACTGTGAAACCAAGCATCCGGAACTGATGAAGCATGTGTCCAGCTGCAAGTCCCCCATGCAGATGTTTGCGGCGGTTATCCGCGAGCAGTTCAGGGAGGAGCCGAAGAAGCATATCCACATTGCGCTCATGCCCTGCACCGCGAAGAAGCGCGAGGCTTTCCGGGAGGAATTCCGCGGCAAGGACGGCACTCAGATGGTGGATTACGTCCTCACCACGCAGGAATTCGTGCAGATGGTCAAGGAATCCGGCATACTCATTTCCGACATTGATCCCGAAGCTGTTGACATGCCGTTTGGAACCATGGCAGGCGCCGGAGTTATCTTCGGAACCACCGGTGGTGTTACTGAAGCGGTGCTTCGTCACATCTCAGGCGATAAGCGCGGTACCGGTATTGAGTACCAGAGCGTTCGCGGACTGAAGGGCGTAAAGGAAGTTGATATTCCATTTGGCGAAAAAACGCTGCATATCGGCGTGGTCAGCGGACTCGGCAATGCCGAGAAACTCATTGAGCGCGTGAAGGCTGGGGATCACTTTGATTTCATCGAAGTAATGGCTTGTCCCGGCGGCTGTATCAACGGCGCAGGTCAGCCTTTCGTGCATGAAGCCGAGAAACAGGCGCGCTCCCACGGACTTTACAACGCTGACAGAATGTGCAGCATAAAGTCCAGCGAGGAGAATCCGCTTATCTCTGCGCTTTATGATGGAATTCTCAAGGGCAGGGAGCACGAGCTTCTGCACGTTGAGTACAAGACGGCTGAATGATAGATCATTACTAAAGCGTGTGCGTGTAATTCCGCCCGCATGCGAAAATCCCCCCGGCGCACTGTTGCACGCCGGGGGGACATTTCATTCATTTATTGTGACATCGGGTCAGCCGATGGCGATGTACTTGTTCTGCTTCTCGGGGAGAGCCTCCTTCTTGGGGATATCCATTGTGAGAGTACCATTCTCGAACTTAGCCTTGATATCCTCCTCGGTGACGGAATCGCCGACATAGAAGCTTCTGGAGTAGGAACCGGAGTAACGCTCACGGCAGATGTACTTGCCTTTCTCGTCCTTTTCGTCCTTAGAGGAGTTGTTCTCAGCGGTGATGGTCAGATAACCGTCATTCAGTTCCGCCTTGATGTCGTCCTTCTTTACGCCCGGGAGGTCAACCGTAAGCTCGTAGCCGCCGTCATGCTCCTTGATATCTGTCTTCATCATGTTCGCTTCACTTCTGGTGAAGAACGGTGCAGCGAAGAAGTCATCAAATATATTGTTTCTCATGGTAGGTAACATAAGTCATTACTCCTTTCAAAAGCGTTGGGTATTTGCGTAGTGTTTATCAGCCGATGGCGATGTACTTGTTCTGCTTCTCGGGGAGAGCCTCCTTCTTGGGGATATCCATTGTGAGAGTACCATTCTCGAACTTAGCCTTGATATCCTCCTCGGTGACGGAATCGCCGACATAGAAGCTTCTGGAGTAGGAACCGGAGTAACGCTCACGGCAGATGTACTTGCCTTTCTCGTCCTTTTCGTCCTTAGAGGAGTTGTTCTCAGCGGTGATGGTCAGATAACCGTCATTCAGTTCCGCCTTGATGTCGTCCTTCTTTACGCCCGGGAGGTCAACCGTAAGCTCATAGCCGCCGTCGTGCTCCTTGATATCTGTCTTCATCATGTTCGCTTCACTTCTGGTGAAGAACGGGGTGTTGAACAGGTCGTCAAATATATTGTTTCTGTAGGTTGCTAACATAAGTCATTACTCCTTTCGCAGGTTCTTGGGTCTGCGCTTAAAATCAATTTTAGTGAACTGAAGGAGTTTCAGATTCCCGGGATCCTGTCCCTTGATCCTTTCCTTTCGTTCTGATCATATTATAGCACAAGCGTTTAGCACTGTCAAGGGGAGAGTGCTAATTTTCCTGTAATTGTCACAGATATCACCAAATCTTCATATTCCGGCGAAATTCCGGAGCAGGTGAATGAGCTGTCATACCGCTCCTGGAGAGGGTTAACGAAGATTCAAAATCGCATGTTTTTACAAACAGGCAAATTTCTACAAAAAATTCGTCACCTATTGACAATGGTATTGGAATGTGGTATACTGTAACAGATGTTACACAACCTGATTCGGCAAGGAGATGTTAAAATGCCGCCAAAAGCAAAATACACACGCGAGGAGATCGTCCAGATAGCCCTGGATCTGGTGTCCGAAAAAGGAATAGGCGCGCTCAACGCCCGTAACCTTGGCGCCGCGATGGGGACTTCCACCAGACCGGTATTCACCGCGTTCAAGAATATGAACGAGCTGACCGAGGAGGTTAAGATTGCCGCAATGCACCGGTTCGATGAGTACGCCAAGGATGACCCCGAAACCGGCGTTCCTGCGTTCAAGAACGTGGGATTGCAGATGATCCTCTTTGCGACGGAGCAGCCCAAGCTGTTTCAGCTGCTTTATATGACCGAGAACGAGAAGAGCGTAAGTTTTGACAACCTTTTGGAGTCGAAGCTCGGTGGTACAAGCCAAAAGTGCATTGAGTTCATCATGCGCGACTATGGGCTGAACCCGGAGGAATCCAAGCTGCTGTTCCGCAGCGTGTGGATGTACACGTTCGGTATAGGCGTGCTGATTGCGTCCAAGGTGTGCCGCTACGACGAGGAGGAAGTATCCGTCATGCTGTCGCAGCAGTTCCGTTCAGTAATGGGGCTTATCAAGTCCGGAAAGGCATTTGAGCTTACTCCTCCAGGAATGGGCTGACGTGATTTTACGATTTTGTAGTGAAAATTATTAATTTTTAACAAACAGGAAGAGAAAATCAACAATTAGGAAGAGTTCCTTGACACCTACTTTCTTACATGTTATACTCTATGTACGGACTATGTAAGGGAGGCGGAAAATGCAAAGGGATTTCCAGTTTTATGATAATGAGATAATCAGCTATTCCCACACCGGGGACACGCTGGTATTATACTGCATGTACGGATTCCACGAGAAATGGCGCACCTGCTTTTACAACGTCGCTTCCGTGAAGGGTGAGGACAACCTGGTGGGAAGTGTGATTGCATTTTTCGGGCGTGAAACTCCTGAGGGTGATTACACTATTTTTTTCCGGAATAACGTCAATACCGCCGTTGTCGGAACAAAAGATCACTGGCGCAGACTTTCCGGCTGGGAATGATCTACATAAAAATAATGTGGGCTGTAATATTTACAGCCCACTTCTTTTATTTCTGACAGGCGCCGATTCTTACCTGCGCATTCTTCACGCGGTCAGCGGAGGGAGGATTCGTGTCCTCCAGGGTGTACTTGATGCCGAGATTTTCCCACTTGAACTTGCCTAGTGTGTGGTAGGGTAGTACCTCCACCTTCTCAACATTCCTGAGCGACTTGATGAATTCGCCCAGCTTGTCCAGATCCTCGTCGAAGTCGGACAGCCCGGGAACCAGCACATGGCGTATCCAGACCGGCTTCCCTATTTCACTGAGGTACTGCGCCATGTCAAGAATATTGGCGTTGTCGAATCCGGTGATATTCTTGTGGCGCTCCGGATTTATTTCCTTTATGTCCAGCAGGAGCAGGTCGGTGTACTTCATCAGTTCCTGGAACTTTGAGAAGAACGGCTCCTCCCGGGTGAACGGATTTCCGGCGGTATCGATACAGGTGCTTACACCCTCGGATTTCGCCAGTCTGAAAAGCTCCAGCAGGAAGTCGATCTGGAGCAGCGGCTCGCCGCCACTTACGGTAATACCTCCGCCGTTCTTCCAGTAGCTCTTGTAGCGGAGCGCTTTGTTCAGTACTTCCTCCGGGGACATTTCAACGGTAGTGTTGTCGCCCTCCATGCTCCAGGTGTCCGGATTGTGGCAGTAGCGGCAGCGCATGCGGCAGCCCTGCACGAATACGATGAACCGCACTCCGGGGCCGTCGGCGGCGCCGAAGCTCTCGGTCGAGTGGATTCTTCCCAGGATCTCGCTCATAAAATCCTCCTTATTCAGATAGCAGAACAGCGCCGCTTTCACGACGCTGTCCTTTATATTGCCGATTATAAATTACATATGATCGTGGCAGGTTCTTGCGATTACGTCGAGCTGCTGCTCTCTGGTCAGGTCGATGAACTTAACTGCATAACCGGATACGCGGATAGTGAAGTTTGCGTACTCTTCCTTTTCAGGGTGCTCCATAGCGTCGATGAGCTTTTCCTTACCGAATACGTTTACGTTGAGGTGGTGTGCGCCCTTGTCGAAGTAACCATCGAGAACGTTAACGAGGTTGGTTACGCGCTCTTCCTCAGTGTGACCAAGTGCGTCGGGGTTAATGGTCTGGGTGTTGGAGATACCATCAAGTGCCCACTCATAAGGAAGCTTAGCAACGGAGTTGAGGGAAGCAAGCAGACCGTTCTTCTCTGCGCCGTAGCAGGGGTTAGCACCAGGAGAGAGGGGCTCGCCAGCCTTACGGCCGTCCGGCAGAGCGGAAGTAGCCTTACCGTATACAACGTTGGAAGTGATTGTGAGGATAGATGTTGTAGCCTCGGAATCACGATAGGTGTGGCACTGCTTCAGCTTCTTGAGGAAGGTGCCGAGCAGCCATACAGCGATATCGTCAGCACGGTCGTCGTCGTTACCGTATCTGGGGAAGTCACCATCGATCTCGAAGTCAGTAACGATACCGTCTTCGTCACGGATGCACTTAACCTTAGCGTACTTGATAGCGGACAGGGAGTCAACAACGTGGGAGAAGCCAGCGATACCGGTTGCGAATGTACGTCTTACGTTGGTATCAATGAGGGCCATCTCAGCAGCCTCGTAGTTATACTTGTCGTGCATGTAGTGGATAAGGTTCAGAGTGTGAACATAGATGGAAGCGAGCCATGTCATCATAGCGTCGTACTTCTCCATAACCTCATCATAGTCGAGGTACTCGGAAGTGATCGGTCTGTAAGCAGGACCAACCTGAGCCTTTGTCTTAGCGTCGATACCGCCGTTGATAGCGTACATCAGGCACTTAGCGAGGTTTGCACGAGCGCCGAAGAACTGCATTTCCTTACCGGTCTGTGTTGCGGATACGCAGCAGCAGATGGAGTAGTCGTCGCCCCAGACAGGACGCATAACGTCATCGTTCTCATACTGAACGGAGGATGTACGAACGGAGATAGCTGCTGCATAGCGCTTGAAGGTATCAGGCAGCTTGTCGCAGTACAGAACGGTCATGTTCGGCTCCGGGGACGGGCCCATGTTCTCAAGGGTGTGCAGGAAACGGAAGTCGTTCTTGGTAACCATGGAACGACCGTCCTGACCCTTACCGCCGATGGACAGTGTAGCCCATACCGGGTCGCCGGAGAACAGCTCATTGTAGGACGGAATACGAGCGAACTTAACCATTCTGAGCTTGAGTACGAGGTGGTCGATGAGCTCCTGAGCCTCAGCCTCAGTCAGGGTGCCGTTGTCGAGGTCACGCTTGATATAGATATCGAGGAATGTAGAAATTCTACCGATGGACATTGCAGCGCCGTTCTGGGTCTTGATGGCAGCCAGGTAGCCGAAGTATGTCCACTGAACAGCCTCGCGTGCGTTTGCAGCAGGCTTGGAGATATCGCAGCCGTAAGAAGCAGCCATAACCTTCATCTGCTTGAGGGCACGGATCTGGTCAGCCAGCTCCTCACGCTGACGGATAACGGAATCTCTCATCTTACCGTTGCCGCAGTTAGCGAGGTCGTACTGCTTAGCCTCAACGAGTCTGTCGATACCGTAGAGGGCGATTCTTCTATAGTCGCCAACGATACGGCCACGGCCGTATGTATCGGGAAGACCGGTGATGATCTTGTTCTTTCTTACTGCACGCATCTCAGGGGTGTAAGCGTCGAATACGCCCTGGTTGTGTGTCTTGTGATATTCTGTGAAGATCTTGTGCAGCTCGGGATCGGGGGTGTAGCCGTAGGTTGTGCAAGCCTCTTCAGCCATCTTGATACCGCCGTAGGGCATGAAAGCTCTCTTGAGGGGCTTATCGGTCTGAAGACCAACGATCTTTTCAAGATCCTTCATCTCGGGATCAATGTAGCCAGGTTCGTGAGAAGTGATGCCGGATACGATGTGGGTATCCATATCGAGAACGCCGCCCTTAGCGCGCTCCTCCTTCTGAAGCTGCTGAACCTTGCCCCACAGCTTGTTGGTGGAGTCAGCCGGACCAGTGAGGAAGGACTCGTCGCCGTCGTAAGGGGTGTAGTTGTTCTGGATGAAGTCGCGTGTGTTTATCTCTTCCTGCCAGATTTTGCCTTTAAAGCCTTTCCATTGTTCGAAAATTGCCATCTTTCTAAAATACCTCCATATTATTTTGAGCGTGAATTTCAGCCGGGTCAACGCCTTAACTACTGCTAGTTCAGGGAGCAACTCGGGCTGACGCCCTATGTTGGTGATCCAACCTGACAATATTATAACATATGCGATACTTAAAGTCAATAGTAATTTCTGATTTTACAAAAAAAATACTTATTCTTTTTTTATATTTGCGGTATTATTCGTAAAGATGTACACAATATGTTGTATTACACACCTGTCCGGTAACGCAGAATCTCTGTGTGGAAATATCTGTTATGCCGCAAGTACGACTTCCACCAGTTTGCCATATCAAATTCTATATGGCATTATGCAATAAAACATGTCAAATATTTAACAAAATGCTGGAGTGCCTTAACAATGCCTTTACACACCGCATATTCTGCCAATGTGCGGTATACTATAAAATTATAAGCTTCGGTCATAGGGATTGTCCGGTTTCCAGGGTATTATCAGGATATCCCTCCGGAAGAGTGACAGGTACTTGACAATCCGGTGAAAATGAAGTATAATAAATACATATGTCCGGTAATATTATCCGTAGATTACCGTGACCTTTGTATACCAGTAAACAGCCGCTTTCCGGTTCACCCTGTGAATAATCGCGGAAAGGCGGTCAAATATATATTCAGGAATTATTTTGCAGTTACGATATATCTGCCACAACATAAGCAGTAACCCCGGTACGCCGGGCTGACATCAGCTGACTGTATCCCGCGGCTCCATTCGCCGCCGGACGCGGTTTGTTCCGCACTGCCACATTACTCACAACGTATCATTCCCGGCTCCGCCATTGCCGGGGGTGATGCTGACTTATGCGGCTCTATGCCTTCCATTCAGGGCAGGGGCTGTCTGGTACTTATCCATGTGCGGACGCTTTTTCGTATTATTCTTTAGTTGCGGTACCCGGGGGTAGTATGCCCTTACGACGATATATCCCACTGCATTTGCAGAAAGGACATTTTATGGGATTATTGACAAACAGCAAACTCCTCACAGAAACAGAAAACATCGCCCCCAAGAACAAGACTGAGCGCATACAGCCGCAGAAGTCCGAAAAGCAGGAAAAGCAGCCTCAGCGCGAAGGAAAAAACGACAAGAAGTACCGTGCAAGATTCACCCCCGTCAAGAAGGCGGAGAAATCCCGTCCCCAGGAGCGCCAGCGCCGCGAGTGTAAGGATACCGAAAAGCCACAGCGCCAGCCGGTGAAGAAACAGCCGCGCGAGATCCGCTCTGCTCCCGTGAAGTTCACGGCTCTTGGCGGACTCAACGAGATTGGAAAGAACCTGTACGTCTACGAGTGCTGCAACGATATGTTCATAGTGGATTGCGGACTTGCTTTCCCGGACGACGACATGCCCGGCGTTGACCTTGTCGTTCCGGATTTCACCTACCTTGAGAAGAACCGCGATCGTTTCCGCGGAATCGTGATCACCCATGGTCACGAGGATCACATCGGCGCGCTTCCGTACCTGCTCAAGAAGATAAACGTGCCCATCTACGGTACTCGCCTTACATTAGGACTTGTGGAGGGCAAGCTCAAGGAGCACGGACTTCTCTCCCAGGCTTCGCTCAACGTTGTGGAGCCACGGCAGAATGTCCGCATGGGCTGCATGTCCGTGGAGTTCATTCGCGTTAATCACTCCATTCCGGACGCCTGCGCGCTCGCTATCCACACTCCGGCAGGAGTTATCGTGCACACCGGCGACTTCAAGGTGGATTACACCCCCATCGAGGGCGGAATCATCGACCTTGCGCGTTTCGGCGAGCTTGGCAACCGCGGAGTACTTGCGCTCATGAGCGAGAGCACCAATGCCGAGCGCCCCGGCTACACAAAGTCCGAGCGTTCCGTTGGCGAAAGCTTCAAGAACCTTTTCAATTCCGCAGAGGGTAAGCGTATTATAATTGCGACCTTCTCCAGTAATATCCACAGAATACAGCAGATAATCGACCAGGCGGCGATACACGACAGAAAGGTCGCAGTGTCCGGCAGAAGCATGCAGAATGTTATTGCCAAGGCTGTCGAGCTGAATTACGTCAAGGTGCCTGAGGGAATGCTCATTGACATTGAGGACGTCAACAAATATCCGCCCGAGAAGCTGGTTATTTGCACCACCGGCTCCCAGGGTGAGCCGCTTTCGGCGCTTTCCAGAATGTCCAGCGGCGACCACAGACAGGTCACCATCACCCCGATGGATTTCATAATCATCTCTGCGACGCCTATTCCCGGCAACGAAAAGCTGGTGACAAAGGTCGTCAATGAGCTGATGAAGCAGGGCGCTGAAGTAATATACGAGAGCATGTACGAGGTACACGTTTCCGGACACGCCTGCCAGGACGAGCTGAAAATGATGATCTCCCTTACCAAGCCGAAGTTCTTCGTGCCTATCCACGGTGAATACAAGCACCTCAAGAAGCACAGCAAGCTGGCTATCAGCATGGGTATTCCGGAGCAGAATATCTTTATTGCAGACCTGGGTCAGGTACTGGAAACCGATGGCGTCGAGATGAAATTCACCAGCACAGTTCCTTCGGGCAGGGTGATGGTGGATGGCTACGGAGTCGGCGATGTCGGCAGCGTGGTGCTCCGCGACAGAAAGCACCTTGCAGAGGACGGCGTAATGATCATCGTTGCCACGATCGATCGTGAATCCGGCTGCGTGCTCGCAGGTCCCGACATTGTTTCAAGAGGATTCGTCTACGTCCGCGAAAGCGAGGAGCTTATCGACGAGGCAAAGCATCTCATGAAGCAGGTCATGGAGAACTGCCGCGAGCGTAATATCCGCGAGTGGGGAAATATCAAATCCGCAATGCGCGACGCGCTGAGCGATTTCATCTATTCCAGGACCAAGCGCAGCCCGATGATCCTGCCGATCATTATGGAAGTGCAGGGTAAGGCGGACTGAGCCTTTTCCGCAGGAGCGGTTTTTTACAGGAGGTTCTCCCTTGAAGAATTTTTACAGGAGCAATATTCTGCTTGCGCTGGTGCTTGCGCTTGTTATCTGTCTTGTGGCAATGGATATTATTCTGTTCTCGGATCAGCCCGGGGCTTTCTGGATATCCCTGCCGCTGCTTATCTTGGTTTCGGGGCTTACGCTGGGCAAGCTGCTCCAGATACGCCTGAATGAATATGCGTACTACGACCGGCTGGACAAATCCATTGACAACGCAAACCACAAGGCGCTGATGAGCTTTCCGCTGCCGGTGGCGCTGGTAAACGACGAGCGCAGGATACTCTGGTGCAACGACGGATTCACCAACGCGTTCTTCCGTCCCAGCGAGGACGAGAGCAGCCTTGACGTACTCACCACCGAGCACCTTTCTCTCTTCGCTGGCGACGGCAGGGAGGTCCGGATAAACGGCAGGTGGTACCGCGTTACTGCGCGGGATGTGGTGTATTCCGCGGAAACCAAGGACAGCAGCCGCAGGCTCATACAGACTTCGGAGATAGATTCCGCCAACAAGGTCAATATCCTGTATTTCACGGACATAACCGGCTTCAAGAGCCTCCAGGAGGAATACAGAAGATCCAAGCCCGTGGTGCTGATAATCTCCGTTGATAACTATGACGACACCCTCGGCACCAGCCGCGAGAGCGACAAGACCTTCGTCAGCGTGCAGATAGACCGCCTGCTGGAGGAGTACTTCTCCGGCATGAACGCAGTGCTCCGAAAGATAACCGGCGACAAGTTCATTGTCGTGGTGGAGGAGCGCTTCGTACAGAAGATGATCGACGAGCGCGTGAAGTTGCTGGAGCAGGCGCGCCAGATCAAGATCAACGACCGTACTGTGGTTACTCTTTCCATCGGAGTCGGCAGGACTGCCGCAAATCTTTCCGAGAGTGAAAGTTTCGCATGGCAGGCTTTGGATAAAGCGATAGGCAGAGGCGGCGACCAGGCGGTGGTGCGCAAGGAATCCGGGTACGATTACTTCGGCGCCGAAACCCAGCGTACTGAGCGCAACGGCAGCAGCGTGAGAACAAGGATCACTGCAGACCGTATCAAGGTGCTGATAAACTCCGCGGACGCCGTGTACATAATGGGTCACGGCTATGGGGACTACGACAGCGTAGGCGCGGCGATAGGACTTGCAAGCGCTGTGCGCCGCATGGGAAAGCAGGCTTATGCCTGCGTGAGCCGTGAACTTGATCGCAACGGTAATGTGAAGAACCTTTCTGAGCAGCTTCTGGTGCGGTTCTCTGAATACGATCCGCCGCTTATAATTGAGCCGAAGATCGCTGCTGTGAGGTTCACGGAAAGCTCCCTGCTGGTTATCGTTGATACGCATATCGAAAAGAAGGTGGACAGCCGCGAGTTGTTCGAAATGGCAGACCCGAGCCATGTGGTAGTTATAGACCACCACCGCAAGGCGGACAACGAGATACAGGCAGTTATAAGCTGGGTGGATCCGAATGCTTCGTCGGCTTCCGAGATGGTTACGGATCTGCTGCAGTACTTCGGGGACGCGGGTACATTACAGCCACTTGAGGCGGAGGCGCTTCTTGCCGGAATTACGCTGGATACCAAGGATTTTGTCATGCGTACCGGCGAGGCGACGTTCGAGGCGGCGGCAAGGCTGCGTAAGTTCGGCGCGGATACAATACTCGTGAAGAAGCTGTTTGCAACGCCGATGAAGTCCAGAATGCGCAAATCCGCTGTAATTGCTGCTGCGGAGATGTACCGCGGATTCGCGATATCCGTGGTGGACGAGTCCTTCGAGGATATCCGCGTGGTATGCTCCCAGGCGGCGGACGAAATGCTGAATATCACCGATGTTGACGCGGCGGTGACCGTATATCCGATTGAGAACGGCTGGAGCTACAGCGCGCGCTCCCTCGGGAAGATCAACGTTCAGGTGCTGATGGAGAACATCGGGAACAAGAAGGATGACGGCGGCGGACATCTCACGATGGCAGGCGCGCAGATCTACAATATAACAAGAGAAGAAGCGGAACAGAAACTTCGTGAGGCGATAGACCGCTATTACGACAATCTTCCGCAGGACTGATACAGGAGGTCAATGACATGAAGGTTATTTTATTACAGGACGTCAAGGGCACAGGCAAGAAGGGCGAAGTACACGAGGTAAAGGACGGCTACGGCATCAACTTCCTCATCAAGAAGGGACTTGCCCAGGAGGCCAGCGCAAAGAACCTCAACCTTCTCCAGGGTCAGAAGGATTCCGCGCAGCATAAGATAGACGTTGACGTTGCCAACGCGAAGGCGATCGCAGAGCAGCTCAGGGACAAGAAGATCACCGTAAAGGCAAAGGCAGGTCAGAACGGCAGACTGTTCGGCACCGTTACCTCCAAGGAGGTTTCCGCGGCGATCAAGCAGGAGCTTGGCTGCGACGTTGACAAGAAGAAGATCGTGCTGAACCTCAAGATAGAGGGCTTCGGGGATTTTGCGGCTGAGGCAAGACTGTACGCCGGCGTTTCCGCCAAGTTCACAGTTTCCGTCGTAGAGGGCTGATATGGCTGAATACGACTTATCCGGGGTAAACATTCCCTATAACCTCGACGCGGAGCAGTCCGTGCTTGGCACGGTGCTGATGGACGGCGAGGCTATGTCGGAGCTTGCCACGATACTCCAGCCGGATCACTTCTATGTGGCGGTGAACAAGGCTGTGTACGGCGTTATGCTGAATATGTTCATCACCGGCGAACGGATAGATGTCGTAACGGTGCTTGAGGCGTGCATGCGCCAGGGCATATTTGAAACCAACGAGCAGGCGAAGGAATACCTGACCCGTATCATGACCGCCGTTCCGAGTATCTCGTCTGTGTCGAAATACGCGCAGATAGTTGTGGATAAGTACATGGTGCGCAGCCTTATCTTTGCCGCCAAGGAGATAATCGACAACGCGAACGAGGGCGCCGAGGACGCCAACACGCTGATAGACTTCGCGGAGCAGAAGATATTCGATATCCGCAGCGGCGCGGAGATCAAGGGACTCACCCACATCAGCGGAATCGTCCTCGACCGTATAAACGCACTTAACGACCTGTACAAGCAGGCAAAATCGGGCGGTGGAGCCTCCATCACCGGACTTTCCACGCTATACAAGGAACTGGACAAGCGCATTTACGGACTGAACCGCTCCGACCTGATAATCCTTGCGGCGCGACCCGGTATGGGTAAGACGTCGTTCGCAATGAATATTGCGACCAATGTCGGTAAGAAGTACCAGGATACCGCCATTGCAGTATTCAGCCTTGAGATGTCAAAGGAGCAGATCGTCAGCCGAATGATAAGCAGCGAGGCTTCGCTGACTTCCGAGGCGATGAAGACCGGCGTTATTCCGGACGAGAAGTGGAAGGACATCGGCAGGGCGGCGGAGGTGCTGTCCAGACTGAATATCTATATCGACGACACCCCGGGAATCACCGTTGCCGGAATCAAGGCGAAGCTCCGCCGGATGAAGAACCTGGGGCTGGTGGTCATAGACTACCTCCAGCTGATGTCCTCAACGAAGAACTACAACGGCAACCGCGTAGTCGAGATCTCGGACATCACCCGTAACCTGAAGATCATGGCGAAGGAGCTTAACGTCCCGGTAATCACCCTGTCGCAGCTTGCGAGAGGTCCGGAGCAGCGTCCGGACAAACGTCCGCTGCTTTCCGACCTGCGTGAGTCCGGCTCCATCGAGCAGGACGCGGATATTGTAATGTTCCTGTATCGCAACGCATACTATGACAAGACGGATCCGAACGTGAACGCCTGCGAGTGTATCGTCGCGAAGAACCGCCACGGCGAACCGGGTACTGTTCCGCTGGGCTGGGACGGAGAATTCACACGCTTCACGAATGCGGAATTCGTGCGCCAGGAGAACTGATATGGATTTTCTTGACAAGATCACTGCGGCGTGTGCCGATCATAACATGTTTGAGAAGGGGAACGCTGTTGTCGCCGCATTATCCGGCGGCGCGGACAGCGTTTCCCTTCTGCATGCACTGAATACTCTGGCGGACACGCTGGGAATAACGGTTTCCGCCTGCCACATCAACCACCATATCCGCGGCGAGGAAAGCGACCGGGATATGCGCTTCTGTGAGGAACTCTGCACCCGTCTGGGGATTCCGCTGACGATAAGGGAGGCGGACGTTCCGTCGCTTCAACAGAAGCATGAGAGCCTTGAGGAGTGCGCGCGCCGGGTTCGTTACGACTTCTTCGCGGAGGTTTCCGAGGGGAAGAAGCTCGCCACGGCGCATAATTCCAACGACTGCGCGGAAACGGTGCTTCTCAACATGATGCGCGGCACCGGATTGAAGGGGCTGTGCGGAGTTCCGCCGGTGCGTGGGAATATCGTCCGGCCGCTAATTTACTGCACTCGCGCTGATGTGGAGGAATACTGCCGCGCCAACGGACTGTCCTGGGTGACCGACAGCACGAATCTCGACACGGACTACACCCGTAACCGTATCCGCCGGATAATTCTCCCGGAAATGCTCAAGGTAAACGGGTCGCTTTTCGCCACGATGAACCGAATGGAGCGTAGTCTGCGTTCCGACAGCGAATTCCTGGAGGAAATGGCGGAGCAGAAGCTGGAGGAAGCACGCTGCCCGGGAGGGTACTCCGCGAAGATTCTGGCAGAGCTGCCGAGGCCGCTGCAAAGCCGTGCGATACGCCGGATATTCAGCGCCGGTGGAATCGAGCCGAGCGCGCTGCGTATAAACACCGCCGCGGATATCATTGCCGCAGGGCACGGGAAGTTCAACCCCTGTCGCGGAAAGTTCTTTGTGGTTAAGAGAGGCATTGCATTTGTGCTCACTGAGGAGCAGCACTACAAAAAGCACGAAACCACATAAAAATAGTTCAATAAATTTTCAGATAATGTTCACGAAAATAGTTTGCATTTTGATTGAAAGTGTGATATAATATTTCTTGTCCAAATCAATAATAGGACAACTGCACACGTTTGTGGGGCAAATTACAGAATTCAGCGTGATATACTATATAATATAAGGGAATCCATTTCCGGAAAGGCGGTATTAATGAATTCAAACAAGTTCAAGGGTGTAATTATTTATCTGGTAATTATCTTCCTGCTTATTTTCGGACTTGTGTCCGTACTTAACATGGCAAGCGGCGCGTCAAGGTCCGTGACATCTTATTCCAGCGTAATGGCGGAGTTTGATTCGCTCAATGTGTCGGAATTCCAGCTTGACCTGGGCAGTGGTTCGCTGACATACCGGCTCAAGGGCGAGGACGGCTCAAAGGCGGCGCATTCCTATACGGTGCCGAATGTCAGCATTTTCATCAACGACATAAACTCCGGATACACCGAGGAGGGCAAGGTAGCAAACTACCGTCAGCGCTATAACGAGGCAAATCCGGACTCCCCCCTCAAGGAGGACTATATCCCGATCAGCGACAATACGTTCCTTACCAGCGTACTTCCGTATCTTCTGCTTGTTGGCGTGATGATCATATTCACAGTTATCGTAATGCGCCAGAGCACCGGCGGCGGAAAGATGTCCAGCTTCTCCAAAGCTAACGTGCGTCAGCACACCGGCAAGAAAGTGACATTCGACGACGTAGCCGGCGCGGATGAGGAAAAGCAGGAACTTGAGGAGATCGTTGACTTCCTGAAGAATCCGAATAAGTACCGCGAGATCGGCGCGAGAATCCCGAAGGGCGTGCTGCTCGTAGGCCCTCCAGGAACCGGTAAGACTCTGCTGGCAAAGGCAGTCGCAGGTGAGGCGGGCGCCCCGTTCTTCTCCATCAGCGGTTCGGACTTCGTTGAGATGTTCGTCGGCGTAGGTGCTTCCCGTGTGCGCGATCTGTTCGAGCAGGCGAAGAAGAAAACTCCGTCCATCATCTTTATAGATGAGATCGACGCAGTAGGACGTCAGAGAGGTGCAGGCTTAGGCGGTGGTCACGACGAGCGTGAGCAGACACTGAACCAGCTCCTTGTCGAGATGGACGGCTTTACCGAGAATGACTCCATTATCGTAATGGCGGCGACCAACCGCCGTGATATCCTTGATCCGGCACTGCTCCGTCCGGGACGTTTCGACAGACAGATCGTCGTGAACTATCCTGACATCAAGGGCCGTGAGGAAATACTCAAGGTACACACCAGAAACAAGAACATCGGTCCCGATGTAGATCTCAAGACTATTGCGGCAACCACCGCAGGATTCACCGGCGCGGACCTGGAGAACCTCGTGAACGAGGCGGCTCTGCTCGCTGCCCGGGCAAACCGCAAGGCTATCACCAAGAAGGACATAGAGGAAGCTACCATCAAGGTGGTTGCAGGTCCCGAGAAGAAGTCCAAGGTCGTAACTCCCGAGGAGAAGCGCCTGACCGCTTATCACGAATCCGGTCACGCTATCACGACTTACTTCTGCAAGACACAGGATAAGGTGCATCAGGTTTCAATTATTCCGAGAGGAATGGCAGGCGGATTCACCATGCACGTTCCCGAGAAGGACCGCTCATTCGTCAGCAAGACCTACATGGAAGAGGAGATCATAGTTCTCCTCGGCGGCCGTGTTGCTGAGAAGCTGATACTGGACGATATTTCCACCGGCGCTTCCAACGACATCGAGCGTGCTACTTCCGTTGCAAGGAACATGGTAACGCGTTACGGATTCTCTGAGAAGCTCGGTCCGATACTCTACGGTCACGAGAACCAGGAAGTGTTCCTTGGCAGGGATTATTCCCAGGGCAGGAACTATTCCGAGAACGTTGCGGCTGAGATCGACGGAGAGATCCGCGAGCTGATCGAAACCGGCTACGAAAAGGCAAAGGAGATCCTCACCGAACATGGTGATCTTCTGGAGCGTTGCGCTCAGTACCTCATGAAGCATGAGAAGATCGAGGGCGCGGATTTCTACAAGCTGATGGCTGACGAGATCGACATTGACGGCAATCCCAAGGTGAAGTTGGAGAAGTCCGAGGAGGAAGCTCCCGTGCAGTCCGCTGACGAAACTGTCGCTGAAGAATCCAAGCCGGAATCCAACGATGGAAACGATGCGGAATAATCCGCTGACATAACCATAAGAGCCGTCCGGTAAGGGCGGCTCTAGCCATGGAAGTGTAATATAAACGAGAACATAAAAGGGAGATTCTGATGGAACTAGAATTTATCGACAAGGCGCCCACCCTGGAGGAATACAAGGAAATGCGGCGCCAGGTGAATTTCATGCCGCTGTCAGACCGTATCTGCCGGAATGTGCTGAATAACGCATTTCATATAACGACAGTACGTGATAACGGGCGCTGCGTGGGAATGATACGGGTGCTTTCCGAGGGAGGGTATGCAAATTTCATTACGGACGTGATTGTGATCCCGGAGTATCAGCACCAGGGGATCGGCAAGAAGATGATGTGCCGCACGATGGATTACCTCTACTCTACACTGGAACCCGGCGAGAAGATCGTCGTGTATCTGATGTCGGCAAAGGAGCGCGAGCCGTTCTACAGGCAATTCGGGTTCCGCGACCGTCCGAATGAGCTTCTAGGGGCAGGAATGAGCCAGTGGCTGGAAAAGTAAAAATCAGTTTCTGGCATCTGGCATCCGGCGTTTGCCCGGTTGGTGTACATATCGTGAAATTTATGTGTAATACGCGAATTTGGTTGACATGACAGAATTATTATGATAAAATACAACTGTACATAGCAATAACGAATGCTGATTGTACATTTTTACTCTGGCGGGTTTTGGATTTTGTGAATGGAGGTTTTTTATGCAGAGGATTTGTTCTAGTTGTAATACACTGGTCACTGGAGAAGGCTCATTCTGCCCGACCTGCGGCGCTCCGCTTCCAGCGGCTGTCGCTCTTGACAAGCAGCCTGCGCCCCAGAGCGTACAGTTTACTGCCTCCGCACAGGATACTCATAAGGCGGAGATGCCCAACTATGGCACACAGACAACTACGGCGTATGCTGACAACCGGAGCTTCAATTCGGCTCCTGCTCCCTTTTCGGGTCAGGAAATGACTTTAGGTCAGTGGGTTGGCACCGTTATCTGCTGCACATGGTTCGGTATAATCAGTCTTATTCTGTCTATAGTATGGGCAGTAAGTTCTGACACTCCGATTGCAAAGAAACGCTACTGTCAGGCTATGATAATCATTCAGTGCATCAGCGTTGCTCTGTCTATCATATTCTTCATCGTGTTCTTCGCAATTCTCGGTGCCGCTGGCAACAGTTTTTCTGATTTTCTCAGCGAAATGACATGATCAATTTAGGAAGAATTATCGCAATTACCGGGCATTACGGCTCGGGCAAGACCAATCTTGCAATTAATCTCGCGGTGGATTTCGCAAAGGCAGGGGAGAAAGTGACGATCATCGACCTGGATATCGTCAACCCCTATTTCCGCACCGCAGATCATTCCGACCTTTTCAAAAGGCTCGGCATAAAGCTGATAGCGCCACAGTTCGCCAATACCAACCTGGATATTCCGTCCCTGGGATTTGACATGGCTGCGGCGGCAAACGGGTGCGAAAGGCTCATCATTGACGTGGGCGGCGATGACTCCGGCGCAGTGGCGCTGGGGCAGTATTCCACGGTGCTCAATAACATGGGCTGTTCGCTTTACTATGTTGTAAACCGCTACCGCTACCTCACGAGGACTGCGGACGAGGCGGCGGAGGTGCTCAGGGATATCGAGCAGGTGTCCCGTATGAGGGCAAAGGGCATAATCAACTGCTCAAACCTTGGCTCACAGACTTCCGCCGATGATGTAAAAGTCACGGCGGATTATGCTGTACAATGCGGAAGCCGCGCCGGCATACCGGTGGTAATGACCGCAGCGGAGCGCTCTCTCGGGGTGGAGGGCGCATACCCGGTGGACGTGTATGTACGTCCGTTCTGGGAGGAAAAATAGAACAGCCCCATAGCTATGCATTTCACCTGCTGCGGCAGGCACTCCGGATTCCGGAGGAGGAAAGGGAAACGGAAATGGCAAAGATGAACGTGGACTTTGAAGCCTGCAAAGGCTGTGCGCTGTGTACCACCGCATGTCCGAAGAAAATAGTTGAGATCTCTCACGACAAGCTCAACGCGAAGGGATATTACACTGCCGTCTGTGTTGATGACGACGCCTGCATTGCCTGTGCGATGTGCGCGATGATGTGCCCGGATTGTGCAATAACCATCAGGGCTGACGGAGGTGACAAGTGATGGAACGTAATCTCATGAAGGGAAACGAAGCCCTTGCGGAGGCCGCTATAAGGGCAGGCTGCAAATGCTTTTTCGGCTACCCGATTACGCCGCAGACAGAGATTTCAGCGTATATGGCAAAGCGTATGCCAAAGGTCGGAGGAGTGTTCCTCCAGGCGGAGAGCGAGATCGCAGCGATAAACATGGTTTACGGCTGCTCAAGTTCCGGCGTTCGCTGCATGACTTCCAGTTCCTCCCCGGGAATCTCTCTGAAGAGCGAGGGCGTGTCCTACATGGCAGGCTCCGATCTTCCCTGCGTTATCGTCAACGTAATGCGCGGCGGTCCGGGACTTGGCGGAATACAGCCGTCCCAGAGCGACTACTGGCAGGCGACCAGGGCGCTGGGCCACGGGGATTTCCAGATACTCGTGTTTGCGCCGTCCTCCGTCCAGGAGATGGCGGATTACATCGGCAGGGCGTTTGACGAGGCGGATAAGTACAGAATGCCGGCAATGATACTCGCCGACGGGCTTCTCGGTCAGATGATGGAGCCGGTTACCTTCCGCACGGAAGAAATACAGCGTCACGACCCGTCGGAAAAGCCCTGGGCAACCACCGGACATAAGAACAAGCGCAAGCATAACATAGTGAACTCTCTCTATCTACAGGCTGAGGAGCTGGAGCGGCTCAATTTCGAGCGTTTCAAGCGATATGAAACAGTAAAGCAGGAACTCCACGAGGCGGAGCTTTACCGCACTGAGGACGCAGACATCATCGTGACCGCATACGGCTCCGTTGCAAGACTCGCGAAGGCTGCCGTTGACAGCGCCCGGGAGCAGGGGATAAAGGCAGGATTATTCCGCCCGATAACCCTATGGCCGTTCCCGGTACAGGAAATAAACGTGGCTTGCCGGAAAGCGAAGCGCGTACTGTGCGTCGAGATGTCCATGGGACAGATGATTGAGGACGTGAAGCTGGCTCTGGACTGCCGTCTGCCCGTTGAATTCTACGGACGTACCGGCGGAGTTATCCCGAAACCGTCGGAGATCCTTGAACAGATAAAGACCCTTGCAAAGGAGGCTGAGTGATATGCCGGATTTCAACAAGCCGCACGCGCTTACTGACGTGCCTTTCCATTATTGTCCGGGGTGCACTCACGGAATCGTACATCGTCTGGTGGCGGAGGTCATTGACGAAATGGGAATTGAAGGCGACACCATCGGTGTATGCCCGGTCGGATGTTCAGTAATGGCGTATGACTACTTCAATTGCGATATGATCGAGGCTTCTCACGGTCGCGCTCCTGCGGTAGCCACCGGCGTTAAGCGTGGAAATCCCGACAAGTTTGTTTTCACCTACCAGGGCGACGGCGACCTTGCCGCAATCGGTACCGCAGAAACAGTCCACGCCGCAACGCGCGGCGAGAATATCACCGTCATTTTCATCAATAACACGACCTACGGCATGACCGGCGGACAGATGGCTCCTACCACGCTGCCCGGTCAGGTAACTCAGACCACTCCATATGGCAGAAATCCCGATGTGGAGGGATTCCCGGTCAGGGTGTGCGAAATGCTTTCCACGCTGTCCGGCGTTGCATTGGCGGAGCGCGTCACAGTTACAGATCCGGCGAATATCCGCAAGGCTAAGGCGGCTATCCGCAAGGGATTCGAATTCCAGAAGAACAAGCAGGGATTTTCCATCATTGAAGTACTTTCCACCTGTCCCACCAACTGGGGATTATCTCCGGTTGAGGCAATCAAATGGCTCAAGGAGAACATGGTGCCATATTATCCCCTGGGCGTATTCAAGGAGGGTGCAATAAGATGACCACAGAAACAATACTCGCCGGATTCGGCGGACAGGGAATACTCTTTGCCGGCAAGCTGCTGGCGTACCTTGGTATGAACCAGGATAAGAACGTATCCTGGCTGCCGTCCTATGGACCGGAAATGCGCGGAGGTACTGCAAACTGCTCCGTGTGCGTCGGAGATGAGCCGATAGGCTCCCCCTACGTCACCGACCCGGATGTACTCATCGCAATGAACGGTCCCAGCTACGACAAGTTTATCGACAGCGTGAAGCCGGGCGGGATCGCAATAATCGACAGCACCCTTGTAACCAAGGAGTGCAGGCGCAAGGATATCCGCAGCTTCTGTATCCCGTCCACCGCACTGGCGGCGGAGCATGGGCTTCCGGGAATGGCGAACATTATCCTCATGGGCAAGCTGCTCAAGGAAACAGGTATTGCGGTAATTGAGGCGGTCCGGCCCACTCTGGAGAAGATGATCCCTCCGAAGAAAGCGGGTCTTATCGAAGCCAACATGAAGGCTCTTGCAATAGGAATGGCTCTTTAAAAGGAAAACATGCCCGGCATTCGTGTCGGGCTTTTTCTGGAATGTGGAGGGAATGTTGAAAAAATACAGGATCCACCCTGCGCAGTCTGTGGTAGCTGCGGCTGCTGCGGCGCTCTGCATATGGATATGCCTGCCGGGATTCGTGAACGCCGGCACATTCCTTGGCGTGCTTCTGAGCGTTATCATAGCCCTTTGCGGTATTTTCGCGCCGCAGCTGGGCAGATTCCTGCGGTGGGCGTGGAGATACGCCGCCGGGAAGCTGGGACTCATATCCCTGGGCGCTTTGATGGCGCTATTCCTGGGGATATGCGGATACAACGCGACAATGATGGCACGGTATTCCAGCGTTACGCTATCGCAGGTGAAATGCGTGATGATACTGGGCTGCCAGGTGCACGGCGACGACCCCGGCGGCGAACTTGAGAACCGCCTGAATACGGCGCTGCCGCTGATACAGGACTACCCAGGAATCCCGGTTATAGTGACCGGCGGACAGGGCAGGGGGGAATCTGTTACCGAGGGTGAATGCATGAAGCGGTGGCTTATCTCCCACGGTGTGGAAGGAAGTCGAATATTTACCGAGGAGGACTCCACCTCCACCGAGGAAAATTTTGAGAATTCCGCACCAATATTTTCACGGCTTGGAATAAGCGATGGGATAGCGGTGGTGACGAACGATTTCCACCAGTACCGCGCGGAGCTCAACGCCCGGCGGCAGGGGCTTTCCGTCGGACATTATTCCGCTGGGACCCGGGCGCTGGTGTTCCCGAATTATCTCATAAGGGAGCTGGCGGCGCTGTTCTTTGAGTTCATGCACTGGTAATAAAAAATCTGTTGCAAAAGTCGGCTCTTTGTGATATAATTAGTTTATCAGAAACGCAGTGTGCATTATCACGATTAAAGCGGTATATTATTGTTGAATAAGGTGAGCAGATGAATTATTCACTGGACGCCGGGGCATGGAGCAGCGTATTCGCAGTGCCTTCCAGCGTCGTTGATAAATATATAAAACTGGCGGACGGAACGAGTCTTAAACTCCTGCTGTTCCTGCTTCGCCACGGCGGCGAGAGTTTTGATGAAGCGAAACTCCGGGACGCGCTTGGAATAAAGCATGACGGCGAGCTTGAGGACGCAGCTATGTTCTGGTTCCAGCGCGGAATTATCCGCATGGACGAGGGCGAGCTTATCCCGACCGAGGAATCCGCGCAGGAGCGCCTGCCGGAGGTCGCGGCGGAATCCCTGGAGCAGAAGCCCTCCAGCCTGCGCCGTGTCGCAGATTCCAGCGCCGGGGCATCAATATACACTTCCCGGGATATCGCACAGCGGATAAATACCGACAGCGCGGTGGATTTTCTGTTCCGGGAAGTGCAGGCGCTTTATGGCAGGACGCTCAAGACCACCGAGAGCCGCATGGTGCTCCAGCTGACGGACTTCTACGGACTGCCGGCGGAGGTGGCGGTAATGCTGCTGAAATACTGCTTCCGCATTGGAAAGACCACGCCAAACTACATTCTCGCCGTTGCGCAGGACTGGGTCAACGAGAATATACGCACCGTTGCGGAGGCTGACGCGCACCTGCTGAAGCTTGAGAAGCGCTTCACCGTCGAGGAGAATCTGCGCCGCGCGATGGACATGAAAACGAAATTCTCCCCGAATCAGCTGACTTACATAAAGAAGTGGACTGAGGAATGGGGCTTCGCCGAGGACATGGTGATACTGGCGTATGAGATAACGCTGGACAAGACCGGCTCCATGAATTTCAGCTACACCAATAAGATACTCGAAAACTGGAAGACCTCCGGGATTTACAACACCGATGACGCCAAGCGCGAGAGCGAGGAGCGCCGCGGAAAACCCACGAAGAAATCCGGCGGAAGTTCCTCCATCGACATGGACGATGTCATGGACGAGCTGCGCCGTCAGTATCAGTGAACGGATAGAGGGTGACGCATGAGTTTTAACGAGCATTACTTCAATGCGGCGATGGACAGGCTGAACAAGCGCCGCAGCGACAACCGGATAATCACCGACCTGCGCCGCCAGGAGATATACGAGAAGCTGCCGGAATACCGCGAGCTTTCCGAAAGGCTGGCGGAAACGGGGCACAAGCTGATCCTGCTGATAATGCAGGGCGGAGAGGTCGCCGAGGGAGTTTCACAGCTGGAGCAGGATAACCGAAATACTCAGCGCTGCATGGCGGAGCTGCTGAAAAAGGCAGGGTATCCGGCGGATTACCTTGAACCGGTGTATACCTGTCCAAAGTGCAAGGACAAGGGCACGGTCAACGGGAAGTGGTGCGGCTGCTTCCACCGGCTCATGCTGGAGGAGGCTGCCCGGGAGCTTAACGAGAACTCCCCACTGGAGCTTTCGTCCTTTGAGAGCTTCAGCCTGGATTACTACCCGGATCTGATAAATCCCGACCTGCATGTGTCGGAGCGCGTGATAATGGAGCGCAATCTGGACTACTGCCGAAGATATGCGGAGGGATTTTCCACCAAAAGCGAGAGTATTCTCATGAGCGGAGCCACCGGGCTTGGAAAGACCCACCTTTCCCTTGCTATCGCCGCCCGGGTCATAGACCACGGATTCAGCGTTATCTACGGCTCCTCCCCGGAGCTTATGAGAATATTGGAGCGTGAGTATTACGGTAAATCTGACAATGATACGATGTCGGCACTGACCGGGTGCGATCTGCTGATACTTGACGATCTGGGCGCGGAGGTAGACAAGCCGTTGGATTCGTCGCTGCTTTATGAGATAATCAACGGCCGCATCAGCCGGGGGCTGCCGATGATCGTAAGCACAAACTATTCTCCCGGAGAGCTGGGAAAGCACTATCAGGACAAAATCTGCTCACGTCTGTTGAGCTTCCATCTTATGCCGTTCTATGGCAACGATATCCGCATGAAGCTCAAGTCCAGGAACCGCAGCTGAGCTGACAACAGGTGAACAGCCGGTGTCATATCCGGAGAAATAAAACGCAGGAGGACAACGAAATGGGAAAACTAAGAGTAGGAATGCTGACGAGCGGCGGCGACTGCCCGGGACTTAATGCCACGATACGCGGCGCTGCAAAGGCGATATACGAAACATTCGGCGAGGACAATGTGGAGATAATCGGTATCCACGATGGATATCACGGGCTTATCCACGGCGTATACAAGAGCATGCAGCCGTCGGATTTCTCCGGAATACTGACCCAGGGCGGAACTATCCTCGGTACCAAGCGCACCCCGTTCAAGATGATGCAGATCATCGAGGACGACAAGGTGGACAAGGTAAAGGAAATGAAGGACACCTACAAGGACCTCAAACTGGACTGCCTCTTCACTCTCGGCGGCAACGGTACTCACAAGACCGCCAACATGCTTTCCGAAGAGGGACTTAACGTGATTGGACTTCCCAAGACCATCGACAACGACATCTTCGGCACCGATGTGACATTCGGATTCCACTCTGCGGTGGATATCGGCACCGAGGTCATCGACCGTATCCACACAACTGCGAACTCCCACAGCCGCGTCATGGTCATAGAGATAATGGGCAACAAAGCCGGCTGGCTCACCCTCTACAGCGGACTTGCAGGCGGCGCGGACATAATTCTGCTGCCGGAGATCCCCTACGACATCAAAAAGGTAGCCCAGGCTTGTCAGCGCCGTGCTGATGCCGGGAAGAACTTCTCGATTCTCGCAGTTGCCGAGGGCTGCTTCGACATTGAGGAAGCCAAGCTGAAGAAGAAAGAGCGTGCCCGTCTGCGCGCCGAGGCAGGCTACACTACCGCCACCGCCCGTATCGCAAAGCAGATCGAATCAATGACTGGTCTGGAAACCAGGACAGTCATTCCGGGACATATGCTACGCGGCGGAAGCCCCTCTGCGTACGACAGAATACTTGCAACGCAGTTCGGCGCGCACGCAGCGCAGCTCCTTAAGGACAAGAAGTTCGGCTACACCGTTGCGATGGTAGACGGAAAGATCACTGAAAATCCCCTGGGCGATGTGGCGATGAAAACCAAGTTCGTTCCTGTAGACTGCAAGATGGTGAAAACTGCCAAGGATATCGGTATTTCCTTCGGCGACTGATGTAATACTTGACGTATACAGGGCAGGTTCATTCCTGCCCTGTATTTGTTTCTGATAAAATATAAAAAAGCTATTGACCTGGAGCATTATTTGTTGTATAATATTTATATATTCCTGTGAAAAGAGGTATTTCAATGATAGCGATCGGTTCTGATCACGCAGGCTACGGTCTGAAGTGTGAGATCATAAAGCACCTTGCGGAAAAGGGCGTGGAATTCATCGACTGCGGCTGCAACGGTGAGAGCGTGGATTATCCCGACATTGCTGAGGCTACCTGTGCAAAGGTTACTTCCGGCGAGGCGGATAAGGCTATTCTCATCTGTGGTACCGGCGTGGGGATATCCATTTCCGCAAACAAGATAAAGGGTATTCGCGCCGCACTCTGCGGCGACTGGTATTCCGCAAAGTACACCCGTCTGCATAACGACGCGAATGTCCTGTGTATGGGGGGAAGAGTGATTGGCGCAGGTCTTGCTGCCGAGATCACGGATATTTTTCTCGACACGGAATTTGAGGGCGGACGCCATGCGCGCCGTGTTGACAAAATCATGAAGCTGGAGGAAAAGTAATATGAGCAACATTATTCAGTGCGATCACCCGCTGGTTCAGCACAAGATTTCCCTGCTGCGGGACAAGAACACAGGTTCCAAGGAATTCCGCGAGTTGGTTCAGGAGATCGCGATGTTCATGTGCTATGAGGCTACCCGTGATCTTCCTCTCAAGGAGGTTCAGATCGAAACTCCTCTCGGACTTGCGAATTCCAACATCATCAGCGGCAGAAAGGTCGCTTTTGTTCCGATTATGCGTGCCGGACTTGGCATGATGGACGGCGCGCTGGCGCTGGTTCCTGCGGCTAAGGTTGGTCATATCGGACTTTACCGCGACGAGGCTAACGGCAACGCTCCCCAGGAGTATTACTGCAAGCTTCCGTTCGATATCGCGAACCGCGAGGTAATTATCCTCGATCCTATGCTTGCCACCGGCGGCTCTGCTGTCAAGGCTGTTGACATCGTGAAGAAGGCTGGCGCAAAGCAGATCAAGTTCATGTGTATCATAACCTGTCCCGAGGGATTAAAGGCATTACAGACTGCTCATCCCGATGTGGATATCATATGCGGCGCTGTTGACAAGGGTCTGAACGAGAATTCCTATATTGTTCCGGGTATCGGCGATTGCGGCGACAGACTTTTCGGCACAAAGTAAAATACAGATAGAAATAATCAAGCGTTCTGAATGGGGAATAGTCGGCATGCCGGGGGAAACTCCGGTGGGACTTCGATTCCCTTTTCAGGACGTTTTTGCATTTTATGGGTGTAAATGGTTACACAGCATAGTGGCGCGGTTTGCGCGTGTCAAGGGTAAAAATGTACGAAAACCTGACCCGGATTTCTACATATTTATTATAGGCATATACCGGAATTCCAGTTGACAACTACAATCAAAAGTGGTATTATAGATATGCTGCTACCAGATATAGAATAATATCATAATGCAAATATACAAGCGAAAGGATCGTCGGAAATGATAAAGGTAATAAAAAAGGACAACACCAAAGAGGACTTCAATGTTCAGAAGGTGGTGAATGCGGTCAACAAGTCTGCCACCCGTGTGATGTATACCTTTACCCAGGACGAGATTGATTTCATCTGCAGGTTCGTGACCGAAAAGGCAGAAGCGCTGCATTCCGGTGAGATAACCATCGCACAGATGCACAACATCGTGGAGGGCGCGCTGGAGGCAACCAATCCCGCTGTTGCGAAAAGCTACAAGGACTACCGCAACTACAAGCAGGACTTCGTCAGCATGCTGGACGAGGTCTACAAGAAGAGCCAGTCCATCATGTACATCGGCGACAAGGAGAATTCCAATACGGATTCCGCGCTGGTTTCCACAAAGCGCAGCCTTATTTTCAACGAGCTTAATAAGGAGCTTTACCAGAAGTTTTTCATGACCACTGAGGAACTCCAGGCATGCCGCGACGGATATATCTACGTCCACGATATGAGCGCGCGGCGTGATACCATGAATTGCTGCCTGTTCGATGTCAAGAACGTCCTTGAGGGCGGATTCGAGATGGGCAACCTGTGGTATAACGAGCCAAAAACCCTTGCAGTCGCATTCGACGTTATCGGCGACATCACGCTTTCCGCTGCCAGCCAGCAGTACGGCGGATTCACGGTCCCCAGCGTAGACCTGCTGCTGGAGCCGTATGCCGAGAAATCCTACAAGAAGCAGTACGACCGCTACAAGAGCCTGGGACTTTCCGACGAGGTAGCTGACCGCGAGGCAATGGCTGACGTCAAGGTGGATTTCGAGCAGGGATTCCAGGGGTGGGAGTACAAGTTCAACTCCGTAAGTTCCAGCCGCGGCGATTATCCGTTCATCACCATGACCGCAGGAACCGGTACCGGCAGATTCGCAAAAATGGCGAGCATAACGATGCTGGACGTCCGCCGCAAGGGTCAGGGCAAGAAGAACTGCAAGAAGCCCGTGCTTTTCCCGAAGATCGTATTCCTGTACGACGAGAATCTCCATGGCGTCGGAAAGCCCCTGGAGGACGTATTCATGGCAGGCGTGGAGTGCAGCTCCAAGGCGATGTATCCGGACTGGCTCAGCCTTTCCGGCGATGGCTATGTGGCTTCAATCTACAAGAAATACGGGAAAATAATCAGTCCGATGGGCTGCCGCGCATTCCTGTCCCCATGGTTCGAGCGCGGCGGAATGGAGCCTGCTGACGAGAATGACCAGCCGGTATTCGTGGGAAGATTCAACATCGGCGCCGTGTCCCTGCACCTGCCGATGATCTATGCCAAGGCGCAGCAGGAGAGCCGCGACTTCTTTGAGGTGCTGGACTACTACCTGAACCTTATCCGCAAGATACACATTCGCACCTATGACTACCTCGGCGAGATGAAGGCGAGCACTAATCCGTTGGCATACTGCGAGGGCGGATTCCTTGGCGGCCACCTTGGTATCCACGACAAGATAAAACCGCTGCTCAAGTCGGCTACTGCTTCCTTTGGAATCACCGCGCTCAACGAGCTTGAGGAGCTTGCGGACAAGAAGTCCCTGGTCGAGGACGGCAGCTTCGCCCTCAAGGTTATGGAGTACATCAACAAGCGCATTTCTGAGTTCAAGAAGGAGGACGGTCATCTCTACGCTATCTACGGTACGCCTGCCGAGAATCTCTGCGGATTACAGATACAGCAGTTCCGCAAGAAATATGGCATTATTGAGAACGTGTCCGACCGCGAGTATGTCAGCAACAGCTTCCATTGCCACGTTACCGAGGACATCACCCCGATACAGAAGCAGGATAAGGAAGAGCGCTTCTGGAATCTGTTCAACGGCGGAAAGATACAGTACGTCCGCTATCCCATCGACTACAATAAGGGTGCAGTTGAGACGCTGGTTCGCCGCGCTATGAAGAAGGGATTCTATGAAGGCGTAAACCTGTCGCTGGCTTACTGCGATGACTGCGGTTACCAGCAGCTTGAAATGGACGTTTGCCCCAAGTGCGGCAGCAAGAATCTGACCAAGATAGACCGCATGAACGGCTACCTCAGCTATTCAAGAGTAAAGGGCGACACGCGCCTTAATGCTGCGAAGATGGCGGAGATCGCCGACCGCAAGAGCATGTAAAATAACCGAAAGTGAATTGATATAATGCGTTACCATAATATAACAACAGATGATATGCTGAACGGCGACGGATTGCGCACCGTCCTGTGGGTAGCCGGCTGCGAACACCGCTGCCGCGGCTGCCACAATCCTATAACCTGGGACATTGACGGAGGGATACCATTTGACGAATCGGCGGAGCAGGAGCTTTTCGAGAAGCTCTCCGCAGACTACATCAGCGGAATCACGTTCAGCGGCGGAGATCCGCTGCACAAGCGCAACCGCGAGGAGATAACCCGGCTCGCCAGGAAGGTAAGGGAAACGCTCCCGGAAAAGACCATCTGGCTCTACACCGGCTACAACTGGGAGGATATCCAGGACCTTGAGATAGTGCCGCTTCTGGACGTTATCGTGGACGGGCAGTATGTCGAAGCAGTCCGCGACCCCAAGCTGCACTGGAAGGGGAGCGCCAACCAGCGTGTTATCGACGTACAGGAAACGCTGCAACTCGGGAAGCTCGTGCTTTTCGATTAAGGAGGAACTATGAAGAGAATAGCGAAATTCGAAAAGGTGAGCCTGAAGCAGTTCATGGAGGGATGCGAGCGTCCGGACGCTGAATCTGTTTATAATGAGATCAAGCTGCCGAAGCGTGCTACGGCAGGCTCCGCCGGATATGATTTCTACGCGCCGTATGACGTGAAGCTGGCTCCGGGTGAAACCGCGAAGATTCCCACTGGTATCCGCGCGCTTATCGAGCCCGGCTGGGTGCTCAAGTTGTATCCTCGCAGTGGGCTTGGATTCAAGTACCGCCTTCAGCTGAACAACACTGTGGGAATAATCGACAGCGACTACTCCCAGTCGGACAACGAGGGACACATCTTTATTAAAATCACGAACGACAGCAACGAGGGGAAGACCCTTGAAATCCCGGCTGGCACTGGTTTTGCGCAGGGAATTTTCGTGGAATACGGTATCACCGTAGACGATGACGCGGACGGAGTACGCAACGGCGGATTCGGCTCCACAACAAAATAAAAGAAATCCGGACAGGTCACACCGTCCGGATTTTGATTTACTGTTCGTTTTTCTGCTTCTCGTAGAACTCAATGTACTTTTTCGCGATAGGAAGTATTTTGTCGTACCCTGGGTCGGAATTCTCGACGACTGCCCGGAAGAACGCGTAAACGTCCTTGCTGACAACCCGGGAAATCCGGTTCGCGATGTATTCATGCGTCGCATTCAGTTCGTGGTTGTCAAGGATGCTTAGCGAGAACTCGATGAACTTTCTGGGATTCGTGAATTGAAGATAGTTGCACGCGGTCACGATACTTGCGTAGAAGTTCGGCGAAATGATGATCTCTCCGTTGCACTCGGTTTCGCCGGAAAGCAGTGCGTCCAGCTGCGCCTGGGTCAGCTTGTCCACCGCGAAAACGGATTCCATGATCTCGCTGTCCGGCATTTCCTCGCAGTTTTCGAGAGCCGGTCGTGGGATTATCTTGTTGCTGTAGGATTTCTTGCGAACCTGCGGAAGTTTCTTCATCAGCGTGCGGTAGTGGGAGGGCTTGTATTCGAACCGCGTTTCGAGAATCGCGCGTATCATTTCCCTTGGAATAAGCTCCAGCGGAATCTTCACCGACGCGCTGCGGAATCCGCTGATTCCCTCGTGCTCCTGTATCTCCGCTGCCTGAGCTGCTGGTGCTTCCTGCTCAGGAGCAGGCTCCTGGGCGCCCTCGGGGGGATTATCCGGCGCAGGCGTGGGAGACGACGCAGTGTAAATATCGGTGTAAGGCTCGTTTATCTTTTCGATAACCGCGCACTTGAACGGGATCTTTGCGGCAGCGCAGGAAACTGCGCCGTGGTGCCCCTTCAGCAGCATGGAGTGCAGTCCGGTTGCGTGCAGGACGATCCCCTGAACGCTCCTTGCCTTGACCGCGACGTCAGTCATCTGCGTGGTCTTGGAATCATAGGTATCCAGCGGTGCGCCGGGAATCAGGAAGCAGGGACGGTAGGTCTTGTCCCTGCCGATAGTGCGGCTGTGCTCCGCTGTTCCGTGAATCTCATGCATGAGGTTATACGCGCCCCAGAAGAATGTGCCCGAGCCATCCGTAGGGTAGTAATCCGCCAGGTAGAGGGTGTAAACTCCGTCCTGGAGAAGCGCCAGGGTGTCGTGCAGCCCGGCTTCAAGGGAGGAGCCGCGGTTAAGCTGATTCAGACAGTCCGTCAGTGTGGCGTGTATGTCGTCGTCCATACCGGAGTATCCGGCGCAGAGCGCAATCATCTTGTCGGAATTGCCGCTGCCGTGATTAGGGCAGAGTATCTCCGCCACGGGATTGTTGCCGATGTACAGCAGGCGCGTGCGTGCGGATGTGTCTCCGCGCTTCACTCCGTAGCCTGCGGAGCAGGAGCCGATGACAGCGCTTCCTCCCCGTACTGACACCAGGATAACGCTTCTGCCAGTTATATCAATGTGTTCGCTTTTTATTTCAACGCCCACTTGCCGTTACCTCCCTTTAACGCTGCTCAAGCCTGAGCGAAATGATGTCCGCAATGCCGCCGATACACTTTTTGTCGAACGCCTTTTTTGGCACAAATATGGCGGTGGAGCCGTCCTTGTAGAAAACGAACATCTTGTCGGATTCAACGAAGTAATCCAGTGCGCTCCACGGAATCAGTTCCTGATTATCATAAATGCAGGATTCGCACGCCGCGAATCCCATCGGACTGATGAGGAACGTGATACTCTCTTCAGAAGCAGGGTCGCAGCCGGCGACGGAGGTGTATTTCCTCCGGGCAGCGGCGTGGCATATTATGTAGACGATCAGCGTCAGAATCGCACCGCTGATCATGGATATCGGAATGAAGTAAAGCACGTTGCTGCGTGTAACGCCGAAAATGAGGTGCAGTCCCAGGAAGACGACCAGCATGAGGATCACCGCAAGCAGCCAGAGTACCTTCATCAGTCGGAAATTCATCAGCATGATGAAAGTGGAGGCAGCGTCGTTCTCATCGATGATACAGCTGCCGGTGTAGCAGTCCCTGCCGGGGTCGGTTTCGATGTACTCGCTCTTGAGCGGAAGTATCCTGCGCTGGTGCTCGTAAACGAATCCGCCGGATCTCTGCGCGCATTCGATTATCGCAATGGCACGGAAATAGTCCTCCGGAACGGAGAAATCCTTCTTGAGAATGATGTAGTCAAAATTCTTTGTTTTTATTGTGACGCTGCGGCGCTCTTCAATTACGGAATTGACCTGGTCCCAACTGTAGATCAGCGGAGTCGGATCGTTGGAATATACCGCAAACACATCGCCGACTATGTATGTGATTCCGGAAGTTTCGCTGTTTATCCGGACGGGTTTTAAATCGCAGAATGCCATAGCTGCCACCTTCCAAATATATTATACTATTATTTATTATAGCATATTTTCTTCCTGTTGAAAAGGGGTTTGCTTAAAAAAAATAGAATATTTTTGTAAAAAAACAGACAGAACGCAATAGCATCCTGTCTGTGTGGATTTTAGAAAGCAAGCTCCTGTGCCTTGCCCTTTTCGGTTTCAAGACTGATGATACGTTTTCCGCTGTTTGTGGGGATCTCAAGAACGCATTTTCCGCCCAGTTTAGGCATGATACGGACGTGGTTGACCGCGCCGTTTTCCCAGCTGGCGTCGATAACGAATCCGCCACGGGCACAGAGTCCCGTGAAGCTGCCGCTGCGCCATTCGTCCGGACGTGCCGGAAGAATCCGGATAAGTTCCTCGTGGCTCTGTATCAGCATTTCCGCGATTCCGGCGGAAGCTCCGAAGTTTCCGTCGATCTGGAACGGCGGGTGAAAATCCCACAGGTTCTGGAATGTGCAGCTTTCCAGAAGTCCGCGGAGCAGCTTGTAGGTGCGGTTTCCGTCGCCGGTGCGCGCCCACAGGTTGATCTTGTAAGCCCTAGCCCAGCCCGTGGATTCATCTCCGCGGTCGTTCATGGTGGCGATGGCTGCCTTCATAAGCTCCGGACGGGAGTGGTTTATCTGCTTGCCGGGATAAAGTCCCATAAGGTGGGAGATGTGACGGTGGTTCTTCTGGATCTTGCTGCGGTCGAAGTCCGGCTCGTCCTCCTCGTACCATTCCTTGAGAAGCCCGGTCTTGCCGATGTGGTAGGGCTTGAGCATGGGGAGTATCTCGCGGACCTTTCCTGCAAGCTCCGGGTCGGTGTTAAGTTCTGCGGACGCCTTCAGGAAGTCGATGAACAGCTGCTCAATAAGGCTCTGCTCGTAAGTGTTTCCGATAGTTGCCGGGCCGTGCTCCGGGGAGTACGTCGGCGAAGAAACCATTCTGTCCTGCTTCTTATCGTAGATAAGCCACTGGACGTAGAATCTCACGCTCTCGCGCATGATCGGGTAAATGCTGTCGCGCAGGTAATCCTTGTTGCCGGTGAATTCGTAGTGCTCCCAGAGATTCTGCATGAGCCACGCCACCGCCGCTGTTGACCAGCCCCAGTAGAATTCCCAGCCGGGTGCGGTCCAGCCGAACGGAGAGCACTGCGTGTGGGCAGTCCAGCCGTTCTCGGGTTTGTCGGGAGTGCTCTCAATGCCGTAGTATTCCTTAGCGGTAATGCGTCCCGGTTCCCTCAGCGAATTCAGGAAATCCGTGAGCGGAGGTACAGTTTCCGCGAGGTTGGTGTTGTAGGCTCCCCAGTAGTTCATCTGGAGATTTACATTTATATGGTAGTCGCAGCACCATGGCGGAGTATTGCTCTCGTTCCACACGCCCTGGAGGTTAGCCGGCAGCGAGCCGGTCCTGGAGGAGGAGATGAGCAGATATCTTCCGTAGCTGAAATAGAGCGTTTCAAGGCGGTTCATTGCTGCCCTGTCGCCGGCGCGGTAGGCTTCCAGCAGCTTGTCTGCGGGGAGTTCCTTTTCGTCGCTGTTGAGTCGGAGAGTCACCCTGGAGAACATCGCGGAATAGTCGTTTAAGTGTTCCTCGTAGAGGGCGTCCCAGCCAAGGCGCTCCGCGGTGTGCAGAAGCGGCATTGTAACGCTTGCCGGGTCGGTTTCAGTGCGGTATTTCGGGAACTTCATGTCGTAGTCCGTTGCGGCGCAGAAATACACGACAGCTTCCGAAGCGGCCTTAACGGTGATGGAATCCCCGTTGGGGATAACCTCGCCGTCGGAATACACCCGGAACCGCGCGTCGTAGCGCATGCCGTTGTCCTCGGCGGCGCCGGAGCAGATGAGCGTGGAGTTCTCCGCGGTTATGTGCCCGGAGTGGGTCTTGTCGAGGGAAAGCTTGAATCCCAGCGCACCCTTTTCGGATGCGGTGAACCGGAATGCGATAACTCTTGCCGGGTAGCTTGCGAAAGCCTCGCGGGTGTGCTTTACGCCGCCGGAGGTGAATTCGCAGGAATACAGCGATTTGCCGAGGTCAAGACTGCGGCAGTAGCCGGAAACATCCTCGTCCGGCAGGTCGAAATTTAGCACCATGTCACATAGAAGCAGGTAGCTTCCGAAATCGCCGTCGCCGGTCAGCATGGGGAGAAGTTCTTCCGCTTTCTTGTTTTCGCCGGCGGCGAGATAGTCCTGTACCTGCTTTACATATTTGTAGCGGTCACGGTGATTTCCGCCATAGTAGTCTGGGCGCGCTGCGCAGGGACCGCCTGCCCAGAAAGTTTTCTCGTTAAGCACCACGCGCTCGGTCCGGATTCCGCCGAACATGCTGGCGCCCATGTAGCCGTTGCCAATGGGCAGGCAGGTCTGTTCCCAAAGACCGAAATCCCCGGGATGGTCAAAATATATGCGATCTGTTCTCATTTGTGCAAAAAAATCCTTCCGTAGATGTATTTTCATACACTGATATTTTACCACAAAGTCAGCGTAAAGTCAATAAGAGTTAGATTTCTGCCGGTTTAAGTTCGGAGATAATGCAGTTCGTTATACGGGTGATGATCTCATATTCCTCACAGCTGTCCGGTTCCTTGTCGGGGGAATTCTCAGCAACGGTGTAGAACGTTCCCTGGATTATGAATGTGAGCACCACGTCGTTCTGCCTGGAGTGAAGCCCTGGAAATTCCGCATAAAGCCGCGCCTTGATGCGCTGTTCTATCTTGTTGGCGAAATTCCCGTGCCGGGAGCCGGAGAATATGCTGTTCAGAAGCCGGCGCTTGTTCATGAACGCCCGGAAAAGCTCCGAGGCATGCTTCCTCGGGTCCTCAAGAAATTTATTCAGACCCTGGATATCGCTGAGAATATCGTCGATAACCTCGTCCTCAATCTCCTCCGCCAGCGAATAAATATCGGAATAATGCAGGTAGAAAGTAGCCTTGTTGATCTCAGCCAGCCTGGAAAGCTCGGTCACGGTGATCTTCTCAATGGGCTTCTTGCGGCGCAGTTCCAGAAATGCTTTCTTGATCGCCGCCTTGGTTTTTTGTATTCTGAGATCCATATTTTCCTCCGGTTAATGGACAAATATTTATCATAGTCGCATAATAGACTTATTTCGGCTTCTGTCGCTTGAACGTTAGCCGTTTATATTATATAATGAAATATAGTATAATTATATCGTAAAATGCCCAGGTTGTCAACCTATTTTTTACAATTTGGAGGTATTATTTTGAATATTCGGGAATTCAACTCCGGCGACTGCTTTGATGTCTACAAGTGGCTCGGGGCGCATTACAACGGCTTCGGGACGATGTTCAGGGTATATGCGCCGAACGCAGACGGAGTGTCTGTAATAGGCGATTTCAACGGCTGGGAGGACTGGTATCTCAACCGCACCGGCGACGGGAAGTTCTGGGAGCTGTTCATTGACGGAGCAAACCCTGGGCATATGTACAAGTACAAGGTGTACCATGGCGGAAACTGCGTTGAGCACTGCGACCCGGTAGGTTTCGGCATGGAACTGCGCCCGAAGTTCGCTTCCATCATCAGAAAGATGGATTTCGATTTCGGAGACCTAGAATGGATGCAGAACCGTCATACCTGGCATGGGGACGCGCTGAATATTTATGAAGTACATCTTGGCAGCTGGCGCACGGATCCTGATGATGAGAATGGGTGGTTCAAGTATGAGGAGATCGCGCCGCGGCTGGTGAAGTACTGCAAGGAGCACGGCTACAACTGCATTGAGCTTATGCCGCTGAACGAATATCCCTGCGACGAAAGCTGGGGATACCAGGCGACGGGATTTTTCGCGCCGACCTCCAGATATGGCACGGCGGACGGACTGAAGAAGCTGATAAGCATCTGCCACAAGAACGGCATCGCCGTATTGATGGATTTCGTTCCGGTGCATTTTGCGGTGGACGGATACGCGCTGGCGCAGTTTGACGGAACTCCTACCTATGAGTCGCAGTTCAGGGACATCGCATACAGCGAGTGGGGCAGCTGCAATTTTGACTTCACCAAGGGTCCGGTGTGCAGCTTCATGAAATCCGCGGCTAATTACTGGCTTTCTGAATACCACTTTGATGGATTGCGCATGGACGCCATCAGCCGCATTATCTATTACATGGGCGATCCGTCGAGAGGAGAGAACGTGTGCGGTATACGTTTTCTGAAATCCCTGAATCGCGGGCTGAAATGGATCCACCCGTCCGCAATACTCTGCGCGGAGGACTCCACCGATTATCCCATGGTGACGAAGGCTGTGGACGAGGGCGGACTCGGCTTCGACTACAAGTGGGATATGGGCTGGATGAACGACACGCTGGATTACTTCCGGACGCCGCCGGGAGAACGCGTTGACCATTATCACAAGCTGACGTTCTCCATGCTGTATTACTACAGCGAGAAGTACATTCTGCCGCTTTCCCATGACGAGAATGTCCATGGAAAGGCTACCGTAATCCAGAAGATGGCAGGCGGATACGACGACAAATTCCCCCAGGCGAGGGCGTTCTATATGTATATGTACGTGCACCCGGGCAAGAAGCTGAATTTCATGGGCGGCGAGATAGCGCAGTTCCGTGAGTGGGACGAAAAGCGCGAGCAGGACTGGGATATACTGAAATATCCCCTGCACGACGGATTCATGCACTTCATGAAGAAGTTGTGCCGCATGTATCTGGATCTCCCGGCGTTTTCCAGGTGGGACGATTCTGCGGATGGATTCCGCTGGCTGGATTGCAGCAGTCCGCTGCGGCGCTGCTATACTATATTAAGGAGCTGCGACGGCGGCAAGCCTGTTGTGGCGGTATTCAACTTCTCTGATGTACTACAGGAGGGATACACGCTGAACATCGGGGCAGGGAAGAAGCTACGGCTGCTGCTGGATTCCACGGAGGACAGGTACGGCGGCTGCGCTCCGCATTATCCGGGCACAGCAACTGCCGGTGCAGACGGCTGCGTGAAACTGAACGTCCCGAGGTATTCCGCGGCATACTATGAACTGGACGATGCTTCCACAGTCACTAGTGCGAAAACCAGGAAGCGCAATGCAAATAAAAAGTGATCCGCAATATCCCCCGGGATTTTTCCGGGGGAATATCTGGCTCTGTTATCGTATTCTCAGAGATTGTGAAAAAATATCGAAAAAATTTTAAAAAAGGGGTTGACAAATTTACCGGGGCGTGATATAATAGACAAGTCGATGAGAGATACGACGAAAAACAAAATCTCCAATAGCTATGAATGGACAGGTGGCTGAGCTGGTCTAAGGCGCACGATTGGAAATCGTGTAACGATTAAACCCGTTCGAGGGTTCGAATCCCTCCCTGTCCGCCAAGTATCCCCAGGAATTTTTCCTGGGGATTTTTTTGTTAAAGCTTGCATAAATTATTGACAATTCCGCATTTTAGTGATATAATAAATTGTTGAATTATGCGAAAGGCTGTGATATTATGCGGCATAACAATGCCGGTCATAATTATGATGACCAGAGGTAAGCACTTTTTCCCGTCGTGAGCGGCGGATATTATATTTGAAAGGATTGAATCAATTGTTCAGAGAGAACGAATACCGCACGCAGTACTGCAACGCGGTGACAGAAAACGATATAGGCAAGAAAGTAAGGGTTGCCGGCTGGGTAGAGAATATCCGTGACCACGGCGGAATCATGTTCATCGATTTGCGCGACCACTACGGCGTAGTACAGGTGGTATTCCACAACGAGTCCCTGCTGGAGGGTATCCACAAGGAGTGCGCGGTTTCCATCTCCGGCACTGTGCTCAAGCGCGACGAGAGCACCTACAACGATAAGATTGAAACCGGTACCGTAGAGGTCGAGGCGGAGGAAGTCCGCATTCTCGGCAAGGTCACCGAGCAGCTCCCGTTCGAGATTGCTACTTCCCGCGAAACCCGTGAGGATGTCCGTCTGAAGTACCGCTACCTTGACCTCAGAAACAAGAAAATGCACGACAATATCGTGCTGCGTTCCAAGATTATCAGCTTTCTGCGCAATAAGATGAGCAGCATGGGATTCCTGGAACTCCAGACTCCTATCCTGTCCACCTCCTCTCCCGAGGGCGCGCGCGACTACCTGATCCCCAGCCGTAAGCACCACGGCAAGTTCTACGCTCTGCCGCAGGCTCCGCAGATCTTCAAGCAGATCTACATGGTATCCGGCTTCGATAAGTACTTCCAGATTGCACCCTGCTTCCGCGACGAGGACGCAAGAGCCGACCGCTCTCCGGGTGAGTTCTATCAGCTTGATTTTGAGATGAGCTTTGCTACCCAGGAGGATGTTTTCGCAGTCGCTGAGGAAGTTCTTTCCGCAGTGTTCTCCGAGTTCTCTGACAAGCAGGTTTCTCCGGCTCCGTTCAGACGTATCACCTACAAGGAAGCTATGCTGAACTACGGCTCCGATAAGCCTGACCTGCGCAATCCGCTCATCATCAAGGAGCTTTCCGATCTGTTCGTTGACAGCGACTTCAAGCCTTTCTGCAACAAGGTTGTACGCGGTATCAGGGTTCCAGGCATGGCGAAGCAGTCCAAGACCTTCTTCAAGAGCATGGAGGAATTCGCTACCGAGGAAGTCGGCATGAAGGGACTCGGCTACTTCAAGGTTGAAGAGGGCGAGAACGGCATGTTCAAGTATAACGGTCCGATCGACAAGTTCCTGAACGACGACCAGCGCAAGGAGCTGGCTGCACGCTGCGAACTGGAAGTCGGCGACGTTCTGTACTTCATCGCTGACAGCAAGAAGAATGCGCCCAAGTTCGCAGGACAGATCCGCACCGAGGTCGCTAAGCGCATGAATCTTATCGACGAGAGCCGCTTTGAGCTGTGCTTCATCGTTGACTTCCCGATGTACGAGCTGGACGAGGAAACCGGCAAGATCATCTTCACACACAATCCTTTCTCCATGCCGCAGGGCGGACTGGACGCGCTCCTGAATAAGGATCCGCTGGATATCCTGGCGTACCAGTACGATATCGTATGCAACGGCGTTGAGCTTTCTTCCGGCGCAGTTCGTAACCACGACTTGGACATCATGATCAAGGCGTTCGAGATCGCAGGCTACACCGAGGAGGACGTAGCAAGCAAGTTCGGCGCACTGTACAACGCATTCAAGTTCGGTGCTCCGCCTCATGCAGGTATGGCTCCCGGCGTGGACAGAATGATCATGCTGCTGACCGGCGAGGAGAGCATTCGCGAGATCATCGCATTCCCGCTGAACTCCAACGCGCAGGATCTTCTCCTGGGCGCTCCGACCGAGGTCACAGAGCAGCAGCTGCGTGAAGTACACATCAAGGTACGCAAGCAGATGTGATCTGCTCAATAGAGCAATTCGGCGCCCGTCTGGTTACAGACGGGCGCTTTTCGTATATCAGTAGCATATACAAATAAAACCGGGCGGATTCCAGATCCGCCCGGCAGCTTTATGCCTGTGAGTACATTATACTTCCGCGATTACCTCAACCTCGACGAGAGCGCCCTTGGGGAGGCTCAGTCCGCCGACGCAGGAGCGTGCCGGCTTCGTGGTGAAATACTCGCCGTAAACGGCGTTGAATGCTGCGAAGTCGTTGATGTCATGCAGGAAGCATGTGGTCTTGACTACCTTTGTAAGATCGGAGCCAGCTTCGGTAAGTACTGCCTTGAGATTCTCGCATACCTGCTTGGACTGCGCTTCGATTCCGCCCTCGGCGATGTTGCCGGTAGCAGGAACTATTGCGATCTGACCGGAGGTGTAAATCATGCCGCCTACTATCTTTGCCTGGGTGTAGGGTCCGATTGCTGCGGGGGCATTGTTGGTGTGAACGTCTTTCATAGTTGTTCTCCTTTTCTATTAGTCGATTATCTTGAAACCGGCTTCTGTCAGAGCCGTTCTGATCTGATTGAGGTGGTCGAAGTTTCTGGTTTCCATCTCGATACGCAGATAGCAGCCGTTGATGTCGGAGTTGCCGACATGCTCGTGATGAACGCCGACTACATTGCCGCCGAGTCCGGCGATGATCCTGGAAACGCCGAGCAGCTGACCGGGCTTGTCCATAAGCTCAATGTTGAGCAGGGCGGTTCTGCCGGACTTGACAAGACCGCGGTGAATGACACGGGACAGGATTGTAACGTCGATGTTACCGCCGGAAACCAGGCAGACTACCTTCTTGCCCTTTACGGGGATCTTGTTGAACATCGTCGCCGCAACGGAAACGGCGCCGGCGCCCTCGGAGATGAGCTTCTGCTGCTCGATGAGCGCGAGGATAGCGGCTGCGATCTCGTCGTCGGTTACTGTAACGATTTCGTCAACGTACTTGCTGCAAATGTCGAAAGTGTGCTGACCGGGTTCTTTTACCTTGATTCCATCGGCGATAGTGGATACATTGTCAAGGCGTTCAATTTTGCCGTCTCTTATGGAATTGACCATGCTGGGTGCGCCGGCTGCCTGTACGCCGTAAACCTTGATTTTGGGATTAAGCTGCTTGATGGTGAAAGCCACGCCGGAGATAAGTCCGCCGCCGCCGATCGGAACTACGATTGCGTCAACGTCCGGGAGCTGCTCGAGTACTTCCAGACCGATGGTGCCCTGACCGGCGATCACGTCCTCGTCATCGAAGGGGTGGATAAAGGTGTAGCCTTTTTCGTCGCGCAGCTGGAGCGCCTTTGCATAGGCGTCGTCGTAAACTCCCTCTACCAGGCACACCTCGGCACCGTAGGACTTTGTAGCCTCCACCTTGGAGATAGGCGCGCCGTCCGGCAGGCAGATAAGGGACTTGATCCCGGCACGGGAAGCAGCCAGTGCAACACCCTGCGCGTGGTTACCTGCGGAGCATGCGATAACGCCCTTTGCCTTCTCCTCGTCGCTGAGCTGGGAAATCTTGAAGTAAGCACCGCGAACCTTAAATGAACCAGTCACCTGGAGGTTTTCGGTCTTAAGATAAACATCGCAGTCATTGTTGATCTTGGGAGCCTTGATGAGGTCAGTTTCGCGGATAACCTCCTTGAGAACGTGGGACGCCTTGTAAACCTTGTCTAATGTCAGCATAAAATAACTCCTCCTGCCGTTGTGGCAAATACTCCGCCGGTGTGCTTCCGGCTTTTCGGGTGCAGAGGAGCAGCTAAAACAGAAAATGCCCTCTTTACGGGTGGTAAGAGGGCATAGTATTAAGCCAAAATCAGCCTCTGTACATCCATCAATGCACTTCCCTTTAACGGTGGAAATCCGTACAAGCTTACCGGCGGAAAAGACCGTGTTCAGCTCGTCTGCTACGGGCGGATCGTACACGAACGCTTTACTGCCTTGCACCTGACGGCAGCTCTCTGAAAAAGACGGCTTCGGATACGGCGATGAACGCACCCCTCAACGCATTTATTTGATTTGCTATACGGAGTATATCTCCGTACAAATGAATTATACACCCAACATCAATATTTGTCAAGTGCTTTTTTATAATTCCGGTTTTTTTGTCCTGGATATGGATTTCCGCCATATGATGAACGAGATCGCTGCGGTGAGCAACTCGGTCACCCAGAACGCATTCCACACTCCGTCGGGGCCGAACCAACGGCTCAGCAGAAATGCCACCGGCACTATTATCACAAGGTACCTGCACAGTGAGATCATCAGCGACGGGACGCCCTTTCCGAGTCCCTCCAGAGCGCCGGATGAGGTGACGGAAACCGCCGATACGATGAATCCGGCGCTGATAATTCGCAGAGCGGATTCCCCGGCGTTGATCGCCTGGGGATCGTTGCTGAACAGTCCCATCAGCTCCCCGGGAATTGCAAGACAGATGATCGTTCCAACGGTCATGATCACGGCGCTTATCAGGAGCACCAGGCGGTACAGCTGATCCACCCTGCGGTACTCCCCGGCGCCGTAATTGTATCCGATGAGCGGCCGCATTCCTTGGATCATTCCGTTTGCGGTCAGATATAAGAATGTCTGTAGCTTGTAGTAAATACCCAGCGTGAGGATATAGACCTCACCGAATTCTGTCAGTATTGCGTTCAGTGCGGAGATCAGCAGGGAGGGTAGCGCGAGATTAAGCGCCGCAGGTATCCCTATGGAATACAGCCGTGCGGCGGTGTGCCTGTCCGGCAGGAAGCAGTCCCTGCGCAGGCGGACTCCGATCGGTCGCCGGAGGTACACCACGATGTACACAGTCAGCAGTACCGTCTGCCCTATTCCGGAAGCCAGCGCCGCACCCTCTATTCCCATTTCCGGGAACCCTATGCCGAAGATCATGAGCGGATCGAGGATAATATTCGTGACGCACCCGGCGAGGAGTGCCAGCATGGAGATCTTCATTTTACCCACTGCCTGGAATATCTTCTCAGCCGCCATGCCGAGATTTATCACCAGCGTGAACGAGAATGCGATGGTGGAGTACTGCACGCCGAGATTCACGACGTTCTGCGACGAGGTGAACATGCTCAGAAATGCCGGCATTATCGCAATGCTTGCCGCGGTTAGTATCACGCTGTGGACTATCGCGAAGAACATTCCCTGGGAAGCCGCGCGGTCTGCCTTGTCAGGCTCCCCGGCGCCTTTGAAGAACGCGATGACTGCGTTTATTCCTACGCCGAAACCTATTCCGACGGCATTGATGAGATTTTGCACCGGAAACACCAGCGAAAGCGCCGTCATGGCGTCGTCGCTTATTTTCGCAACGAAGAAGCTGTCCACGATGTTGTACAGCGAATTCACCAGCATTGAAACCACCATAGGCAGCGCCATGGACATCAGCAGGGGGAACACCGGTTTGTCCTTCATAAAAGTATCGTTCATTTGACCTCCAGGGATTCCAGACACAAAAACAGCCACACGATTTGAATCGTGTGGCGAAAAGGTGATCAGATCCGGAAAAATCCACATAAAAAATTTTCTGTATGACATTGTATCATATAAACCCGGATATGTCAAGTGAAATATTATCGGCTCACATTGTGTAGAAGCGCAGCCCGTCGTCGGAGAACTTCAGCGATATCCCATGTCCGCCGAAATACTGCGTCAGATACTCGTGTAGTTCCGGGCTGCTGCTGTTCATGCTGAAATTCTGCCCACCGCAGGAATCCCTGTAGTGAAGCTCTGCGGAGAACTGCTCCGCCACCTGCTTTTTGAGTTCCGCCATTTCCGCAGAACTGATCACTCTTCTTGCCATATTGCCTCCATTAAAATGCGTTGTATTTGTCCTCACAGCTCCTCATTGCAAGGATAGTGTCTGTGATAAGTTCATCAAGTGATACTTTCATAAGTTCCGCGCCGCGTTCTATTACCTCCCGGGAGCAGCCGGCAGCAAAATTCGTGGATTTGTACTTCTTCTTCACCGATTTAAACTCGATATCCTGCACTGATTTTGACGGGCGCATGAGCGCGGCGGCGCCGATAAGTCCCGTGAGCTCATCCACGGCGTACAGCACCTTCTCCATCTCGTGCTCCGGCTGGATATCCACGGTCAGCTTCCAGCCGTGGCTCGCCGTCGCGTGGATTATCCGTTCGTCTATCCCACGACTGCGCATTATTTCCTGTTCCTTTATGCAGTGCTGCTCCGGGTACATCTCGAAATCCAGGTCGTGGAGCAGTCCGACCAGCCCCCAGAAATCCGCGTCGGCGCCATAGCCGAGCTTCTTCGCGTACCAGCGCATTACTCCCTCGACAGTCATTGCATGCTTCTGATGAAAGTTGTCCTTGTTGTATTCCGTGAGCAGAGCCCAGGCTTCGTCCCGGGTTGGAATTCCTGCCATATTATTATATCTCCTTTCTAATCTTATAAAACCTATCAAAACAATAAGTATAATATACACCTTTTCTGATGGTTTGTCAATAGGCTTTTGAAAAAAACCGGAAAATTTGAAATGCATGTCCCGGCGTATTGACTTTTTATTTCGTGTGTGATATAATACATATTAAACTAGTAGGTCAAGTGAGTATTGATCTCATACAGATAAAAAAGGGACGGGTTCGGAACATTGGAAAGCTTTGTATGTGTGAGCATAAACTATAAACGCTGCGGCGAGGAAATACGGGGGGAGTTCACGCCGGAGCCGGCGCGCCGCGCGGATTTCATCACGCTCCATTCGGAATTCAGCCCCGTGCTTCTCTGCACCTGCTGCCGCACGGAGCTGTACATCACCGGCACTCCGGATAATGCGGTCTGGCTTCTCTCGGAACTGAGCGGAGTCCCGGAGGGGCGCGTGCGCAGCTGCTCCATGCAGTTTGACGGAGAGGGCGCGGTGCGGCACCTTTTCAGGGTCGCCAGCGGAATCGACTCCGCAATAGTTGGCGAGGACGAGGTGCTCGGGCAGTTGAAAAACGCGTTTGCTTTCTCGGCGGAGAGAATACGCCTGTCCGACCGGACGAACATTATATTCCAGAGCGCAGTGACCACCGCGAAGCGTATCAAGACGCAGACCGCCCTGTCAAAGACGTCGGTTTCCCATGCAACGCTTGCGGCGAAGATGGCGGCGCATTCCGCTGCGGAGCCGCTGGTAATGCTGATAGGCGCCAGCGGAAATACCGGCACCAGCCTGCTGAAGAACCTGTTGTCCTACCGGAATGTCAGGGTACTTGCGACAATGCGTTCCCACAGCGGCGCGGTGGTGCTCCCGGACAGCCCGGCGCTGACGGTGATACCGTATGAGCGGCGGTACGAGTACATATCCGGGTGCGACTGCGTTGTTTCGGCGACCACAAGTCCGCACACGGTGATCTCGGCGGAAAGGCTGGAAGCCCCGGGCAAGCCGCAGCTGTTCATTGACTTGGCGATCCCCCGGGATATTGACCCGGCAGCGGCGGAGATCTCTGGGATCACGTTGCGCAGCGTGGACTATTTTAAGGAACTTGCCGCCGGGAACGACCAGCTGAAACAGGACAGCGTCGAGCAGGCGAAGCAGATGATAACCGAGGATATCGACGAGCTGAAAAAGACCCTGCTCATGCATGATATTCAGCCGGAACTACGCAGCTCCGGAGTGCTCGGCGGAATGACCGCAGAGGAGCTTTTCTACAAGCTGCGCTCCGGGCTGGACAGCCATGCATTCGGCGCGGTCGTGGAAACAGTCAGAGAATTAGGAGGTAAGTGAATGCCGTATTTTCCTTTCTTTGCGGATATAACCGGGCAGCCCTGCCTGATAGTCGGCGGCGGCAGGATAGCGCTGCATAAGATAAGGAAGCTGCTCCATTTCTCACCGGAAATACATGTTGTGGCGGAGGATATTTCCCCGGAAATATCCTCGCTCCCGGAACTGCATATTACCCGTCGCAGATTTGAGGACAGCGACCTTGACGGAATGCGCTTCGTGATTGCCGCGACGGACGACCACGGCGTGAACTCCCATGTGGCGCGGCTGTGCGAGCGCAGGAGGATTCCCTGCAACGCCGTGGACGACCCGGAGAACTGCACGTTCTTTTTCCCGGCGCTGGCGCAGCGCGGCGATATCACCGTGGGGATATCCACCGCTGGAAAAAGTCCGCTGCTCGCCGCGGAATTACGCCGCCGGACGGAGCAGCTGCTCACCTCGGAGATGGCGGAAATATGCTCCCTGATGGGATTTATCCGCCCCTATGTCCGCAGCAGATTCCCGGAGGAAAAGCAGCGCGCCAGGGTAATGGCGGCGGCGCTGGAATACTGCACGGGCGGCACAGTCCCCGATGAAGAGCAGCTTATGGAATTCATAGATTCGCTGGAGATCAACGTATGATTATAAGAATTGGAACGCGCCGCAGCAGGCTGGCTCTGGCGCAGACCGCCATGGTGGCGGCGGCTCTCACGGAGAGATTCCCCGGGACTGAGATACATACCGTGGAAATAGTCACCCACGGCGACCGGGTGCTCGACAAGCCGCTGGACAAAATCGGCGGCAAGGGCGTATTCGTAGAGGAAATAGAGCAGGCAATGCGCTCCGGGGAAATAGACGTCGCAGTGCACAGTGCGAAGGACCTTCCGGTGCAGCTTGGGGAGGGTCTTGAGATAGCCGGAGTGCTCCCCCGGGGGGACAGCCGGGACATGCTGATAACACGGTGCGGCGTGGAGTATTCCGGCAGCGACCGGTTCATGGTCGGCACCGGCAGCCTGCGCCGCCGCCGGAATTTTACGGCTCTGTACCCTAATGCGGAATTCGCGGATATCCGCGGAAACGTGGACACGCGCCTGCGTAAGCTTTCCGCCGGGGAATACGACGGGATAATCCTGTGCGCCGCCGGAATACAGCGCCTGGGGCTGTCGCTGGACGAATTCACGGTCCGGAAGTTCAGCTGCCGGGAGTTCATTCCGGCGCCCTGCCAGGGAATCATCGCGGCGGAGTGTAAGTTCGGGAGCGCCGCTGCCGGAATGCTCCGGGAGATATCTCACCGGGAAACGGCGCTGTGCTTTGCAGCGGAGCGTGAAATAATCGAGGCGCTGGGCGCGGACTGCACCGTGCCGGTAGGCGCGTATACCGAGATAAACGGCGGAATAATGGATATCGTGATATCCGGAAGCACCGGAAAGACGGTTTCCGGAAGCTGTCCGCCGGAGGAATATTCCAGCAAGGTAAAGGAGTTGACCGCACAGCTATGACAGGAAGAGTTACACTGGTCGGGGCAGGCTGCGGCAGCTTTGACCTGATAACGCTCCGGGGACGTAATGTGCTGGCGCAGTGCGATACAGTCGTCTACGACAGCCTTATTGACAGCCGCCTGCTGGATTTCTGCCCGGAAGCGGAGAAAATATGCGTGGGGAAGCGCGCCGGGCAGCATTCCGCCGCGCAGGAGGAAATAAACTCGATGCTGGTGGAAAAGGCACTTTCCGGCAGAAATGTCGTGCGGTTAAAGGGCGGCGACCCGTTCGTTTTCGGCAGGGGCGGCGAGGAGATTCTGGAACTTCAGAAGCACGGAATCCCGTATTCGGTCGTGCCTGGAGTTACCTCCTGCGTTGCGGTGCCGGAGCTTGCCGGAATTCCTGTCACGCACCGCCGCACCGCCCGATGTTTTCATGTGATAACCGGGCACACCGCAGACAGCTGCACCCCGGAGAAGCTGGAGCGGTACGCGAAAATCGGCGGCACGCTGGTGTTCCTGATGGGGCTGAATTCCCTGGTGGAGATAGCTTCCGGGCTTATCTCCGGGGGAATGCCCGGAGATACTCCTGCGGCGGTGATTTCCAATGGAGCGACTATCCGGCAGCGCACGGTCAGGGCGCCGCTTTCCGGTATCGCAGATGAAGTCCGGGCGGCGGAGATTCCGGCTCCGGCGGTAATTGTCGTGGGGGATACCGCGGAGTATGACTTTTCCGCGACCTACGCGCCGCCGCTGGACGGAGTGACGGTGGCGGTGATATCCTCTCCGGACACCGGGCGCAAACTCGCTGACGGGCTGAATTCCCTGGGAGCGTACGCGTTCCGTGCTGGGGGAATGGAGCTGCGCGAGGTGCACAGCGCCGATGTCAGCGCGGCTATGGCACATCTCCGGGATTACACTCACATCGCGCTGACAAGTCCCAACGGAGCGCGTATTTTCCTGCAGAAACTCCGGGAGGAGCGCATTGACCTGCGCGGACTTTCCGGGCTGCGCTTCGCAGTGGTCGGGAAAAGTACGGCGGCGGTGCTGGAGCATTCCGGGATATATCCGGAGCTTATACCGCAGGACTACAACACTACGGCGCTTGGCAGGCTGCTATGCGGTGAACTCACGACCGCAGACCGGCTGCTGATAATGCGTTCGGCGGAGGGTTCCCCGGAACTTACGCCCATGCTGGACGCCGCCGGGATAAAATACGACGATGTGACGATCTACGAGCCGGTGTATTCCGCCGGAAGCGCGGTGGACTGCGACTTCGCGGCGTTCACCAGCGCCGGGGCGGTCCGTGGATTTTTCGGAAATGGCGGTTCGCTTTCCGCCGGGACTACTCCCGTTGCGATAGGGAATGTCACTGCAGAGGAACTGAAGAAAAACGGCGCTGTCCAGTGCCTTATTCCGGCAGAAAGCAGCGCCGACGGAATTATAAACAAAATATTGGGGGCAGTAACATGCAGAGATTCAGACGACTGAGAGCAAATCCGGCAATGCGCAGAATGGTGAGGGAAACCAGGCTTGACCCGGCGGAGCTTATCTATCCGATTTTCGTGGCGGAGGGCGAGAACATAAAGACTCCGGTGGATTCCATGCCGACGGTGTATCAGTACTCCATCGACCGGCTGGAGGAGATACTTCCGCAGATAGCCGATAGCGGGATTTCCGGGCTGCTTATATTTGGTATCCCGGCGCATAAGGACGCCCGGGGTACCGAAGCCTACAACGACGAGGGAATAACCCAGCGTGCCATCAGGTATATCAAGGCACACTATCCCGATATGATAGTCATAGCGGACGTGTGCCTGTGCGAATACACCGACCACGGTCACTGCGGGCTTGTATGCGGCTGCAAGATACTAAACGATGAAACGCTGCCGCTGCTTTCTGCGATGTCCGTAAGCCTTGCGAAAGCGGGTGCGGATATTATTGCGCCCTCCGACATGATGGACGGGCGCGTTGCGGCAATCCGCAAATCCCTGGACGAGAACGGATTCACTGATACTCCGATAATGGCGTACAGTGCGAAGTTCGCTTCCGGGTATTATTCACCGTTCCGGGACGCGGCGCATTCCGCACCGGGATTCGGCGACAGAAAGACCTATCAGATGGACCCGGCGAACGGCAGGGAAGCCCTCCGTGAGATTGAGGACGATATCCGTGAGGGTGCGGACTTGGTGATGGTGAAGCCTGCCTTGGCGTACCTGGACGTGCTGAAATCCGCCCGGGAGCGCTTCGACCTGCCGCTTGTCGCATACAATGTCAGCGGCGAATTTTCGATGGTCAAGGCGGCGGCGCAGATGGGCTGGATAGACGAGCGGCGCATAGTCATGGAGAATCTCACGGCGATAAAGCGTGCCGGAGCGGATATAATCATAACCTACCACGCGCTTGACGCCGCCGCATGGATAAAGGAGGAAGCATGAACACACAGAATTCCGAACGGCTCTATGAAAGAGCCTGCAAATTCATGCCCGGCGGAGTGAACAGCCCGGTGCGCGCCTGCCGTTCAGTAGGAATGTCGCCGCTTTTCATCGACCACGCGAGCGGTTCCAGAATATACGACGAGGACGGAAATGAGTTCATAGACTACATCTGCTCCTGGGGACCGAATATCCTGGGACATGCGGTCCCGGAAGTAACTCAGGCGGTAAAGGCGGCGTGCGACCGCGGACTTACGTTCGGCGCCTGCCACAAGGGCGAGATAGAGCTTGCGGAGCTTATCCAGAAGCACTTCCCGTCTATGGAGATGCTGCGCCTGGTGAATTCCGGAACTGAAGCCGTGATGAGTGCGATAAGAGCCGCCCGGGGATTCACGGGACGGGACAGGGTAATTAAGTTTGAGGGCTGCTACCACGGGCATTCCGACGGATTGCTGGCGAAGGCAGGCTCCGGGCTTATGACTCACGCGATTCCCTCCGGAGCCGGTGTCCCTGCCGGATATACCGAGAACACGCTGCTGGCGAGGTACAATGACGAGGGATCCGTGGAAAAGCTGTTCAAAGCCTGCGGAAATGAGATCGCAGCGCTTATTGTCGAGCCGTGCGCGGCAAATATGGGAGTGGTTCCTCCGAAGCCTGGATTCCTGAAGTTCCTGAGGGATATCACGGAGAAATACGGCGCTGTGCTGATATTCGACGAGGTAATCACCGGATTCCGCCTGTCGGACGGCGGCGCACAGAAGTACTACGGAATTACCCCGGACATGACCACGCTTGGAAAGATAGTCGGCGGCGGAATGCCCCTGGCGGTCTACGGCGGAAAGCGTGAGATAATGGAGTGCGTCGCGCCGTTAGGCTCCGTCTACCAGGCAGGCACCCTCTCGGGAAATCCCTGCGCGGTGGCGGCAGGAATAGCGCAGCTGAAGCTGATTGAGAGCACTCCCGACCTGTATTCACGGATAGACTCCGGCGCGGAGAAGCTGTACAATGCGTATCTGGAATCCGGAATGAATGCTAATCGGTGCGGTTCTCTGCTGACGGTGTTTTTCACGGACGTTCCGGTGACGGATTACGATGCGTCAGTCAAGTGCGATACCGCGAAATTTGCGGAGTACTGGCGGCATATGCTGGGCTGCGGAATTTACGCGGCTCCGTCGCAGTTCGAGGCGATGTTCGTGTCCTACGCGCATTCTGACGAGGATATTGAGCGGACGGTCCGGGCGATAAGGACATTCTGCCAGAAATAACATATGGGAGGCGCAATTCCTCCCATACATGATAAATGCTCCGGTCACATCACATGACCGGAGCTTGTTTTTACTTGTTTTCGATATCCTTCTTGTTGACGGAAGCAACGCAGAAGTCGATACGCTCGTTCTCGTCCTCCTCGTCGCCGTTGGAGCCGGTGAGTGCGATCTCCTTGGTCGGGTCGATTCCATCGACCGGGGTCGCAACCGCTTCGCCGGTGGCTGCGCCGGGAACTCTGAACTTGGCGATATCCAGGGGTTCAATGGAGGTTTCCGCGGGCTTTTCGAGCTGCGGTACCCACTCGTAGGGAACGCGGTACGCACGGTAGATCATGTTGCACTTGAAGTTGCCGCCAAAGTGCTTGAAGTACGGATTAACGTATTCCCACACGATCTCGTGATCGGGGGTTACCTCCAGCAGATGACCGTCGGAGCCTTCGGTGATGAGGGTGTTTCCGTTCGGCAGGCGCTGCGCGGAGCTGATGTAAGAGCTGTAGAACTTGGAAGCGTCGGTGAACAGGAAGCTTCCTGCCTCCAGCGGAGTGTACTGCCAGGTGATCTCCAGCGTAACCGGGTTGAACTGGAGCACTCTGGAATAGTCACGGTGCGCGTTGTTCACGCCGATAGGAGAAGCCGGGTTCGGAACGCCGTAACCGCCCTCGCCGCCGTTGTCGAATACCAGCAGGTCGCCCTCCCCGGGAAGCCCCTTGGGGATCATGTGGAGGTGGTGCTGACCGATTATCCAGCCGAGCTTTCTGGTAGCTTCATTCTCGTTGAAGTCAGGTCCTAATCGCCATACGATCTTTCCGGTGGATCTCTCGATTATCGCGAGTATGTTGGAATTACGCGCGTCGAAGATGATGTTGTCCGGGTGGAAGCGTGTATCTCCGGCGTCATACCACTTGTTCTCGCCGAGAGTGGAGAAGTTGTTTATGTGCATCCAGTCGCCGCCGGCTTCGCCGTGGATACCGGGGTTGCGGAACAGAACGTTCTTTGCGGCTTCGTCGAATCCAAGCTCGTCAAAGTGGTCGGAAGCGCGCCAGCTCCAGAGAATGTTTCCATCCCAGTCCACCTCAATTATCTTGTCGTCGATAAGGCGCTTGTCGGAGATGTTGTGGTTGTAGAGGTTCTCGTGAGTGAGGATAAGCGTCTTGCCGCCGTCAGTGCGCGGATTTCCGTTGGGGTAGTAGTAGCCTACGGTGCTTCCCTCTCGCTGGTAGTCATGGTGCTGACGCGCCATGTAAACGGGATCCTTGCCGGGATCTGCGACAAGCTCAGTCTTGTCGAACTTCCAGACGATGTGACCGTCCCAGTCCACCTGAACGAGATCAAGCTGATCCTGGAACGCATACTTTCCGCTGCGTGTTCCGGTTGTGCCCATAACGTATCCGCCAGGGAGAATTTTGTTCGGAAATCCTCCCAGACCTGCCCACAGCTTCACCTCGTTGCCGTTCATGTCGATGAGCAGCGCGCCCTTGGTGGTGGGGAATACGGTGTAGCCGCCGTATGCCTTGTCCTTGTTGAATATTGTAACCCCCGTAGGGTAAATGCTCGGATAACCCATTGTAGTCTCCTCCTTATTACTGATTTACACTTGAAAGATCAACGTCTGTGTTTTCGGGGAATGCCTTTTCTGCCGCCGCAGTGTAGTAGAACTGCCTTATGTTGTATTCGGTCGGGAACTTATTGTGACTGAACGCCCATGCGTTTACATTGTCGAGATTCTTTGCGCCTTCCTCGGAAAGGCCGAACTTTATGCTGTACTGAACCCAGTTGGATTTGAATATTTCCTCGTCAACTCCGAACCGATCTGAAATAGCCTTTGCAGATTCGTCAAGGTGATCGTTGAGATACTGCACGCTCTCGTTCAGCGCGGTCAGATAGTCCGCAAGGAGGTCGGTGTTCGCCTGTGCGAAATCCTTTGTGGTGATGAGGTAAGCTGAAATGTGGATATTAACATCTTTTGATTCAGCCGCCCTGACCCAGCCAAATTCCTCCACCTTGTCTGCCTGGGAGCCGCTCGCAACTATAGCGGACGCACCGCCGTTCTGTACCAGCGCCAGTGTAGTCGAGGAATCGCTCGCCTGAACTGTTTTCTGCGTATCCGGGTCAAGCCCCAGATATGTCTGCGCCTGCCAGTTGTAGTACTCGGATACGGTACCGATGTTGGTTATCCAGCCTGCGCTGTCGGCAAGCTTTGAGAGATCGTCGGCGTATTCAGGTGCAACATAGATGCCGCCTGAAGATGTCGTGCTTGAAGAAAGGTCGGAGAATATCACGAGGTTAGTTGCTTCAAGCGTGTTGCCTATGCGGTTTACCGCTGCGAAGTCTGCCAGGAGTCCGGTGTCTGCGGTTCCGGTGACGATGGAATCCACTGTGTTGATTCCTGCGACAAATTCGGTTGTCTGGAGGTTGATTCCGTGCTTTTCGAAAATGCCTTGCTGCTGACCGATAAAGCCGGCGTACTGATCGGGCTGCCCGGTCATGTTCGCAACGCGCAGCGTTCTCAGTCCATTTTCGCTGGAGGAGGCTGCGGAGTTTCCGGAATTTCCGGAGCATGCGGTGAGCAGGGAAAATCCGAGTGCCGCCGCTGCTATGGTTTTGAATATGTTACCTGTTTTCATTGTAGTATCTCCTTGTTTACTTAACGCCGAAGTGTCTTAATAATTTCTTTCCGGCAAGCTGGAGCAGTCTGTCGGCAGCGAAGCCGATTATCGCGAGGGTGACAATTCCTGCGAACGCCCAGCTGGTCTTGTAGTAAAGTTTCGAGCTGTTGATGAGGTAGCCCAGACCGTCGCTGCCGACCAGCATCTCCGCTGCGATGACGCAGATGAAAGCGGAGCTGAGCCCAAGTCTTACGCCGGTGTATACGTTGGACACTGCCGAGGGGACGACAACCGTGAAAAATGTGCGTGCTTTCCTTGCACCCATGCAGGAGGCTGCCTCCACCAGGGAATGGTCAGTCGTTGCAACGCCTGCGATAGTATTCACAAGTATCGGGAAGAATGAAGCGTAGAATATCAGCGCAACCTTGGATTCCTCCCCGACGCCGAACCACATCAGAAACAGGGTAGTCAGCGCGATTGCCGGAACGAAGCGGAAGAAGCTGAGTATCGGTTCCACAAGCCAGCGCACCGGGCGGAAGTTACCCACCAGTAGTCCCAGTGGAACTGCAGTCACGATGGCGAGTGCCCAGCCCTTGACTACGCGGCTGAGGCTGGCAGCGATATCTGTCCAGAGAGTGCCGTCCTGTGCGAGCCGCACCATACTGCCGATGGTTTCCATCGGGCTTGGCAGAAAGTACTCGTCATACGCGAGGGAGCCAAGTCCCCATATAGCGATTATTACCGCCCAGGATACCACGCCGCTGCGGAGTATCTTCTGGAGAGCGGCTGAGAATTTCGTATTCTTTTCCATCACGCGCCCTCCTTAAATGTAGTAAACGTCGGAAACATCCAGCGCCTTGTTTACGATTATTTCGGTGCTGTTGTTCTCCACGGTGTAAAGCTTCTTGATGAATATTTTCACGTTGTCGCCCTTATGCAGACGGGGGAGGTTGAGCGGATACTTGCCGATCACCTGGATATCTCCGATATCCGCGGCCACCTCGAATGCGTTTCCGCGGAAGGACACGCTGCATACCACAGCGTCCTCCATGGAGCTTTCAAAGTCGTGGTGTCCGTTGTCCTCAAATTTGTGTATCTCGATGAATTCCGGGCGGACGAGGGCGTTTCTGCTTCCTCCGGTGGGGAAGCCCTTCAGTCTGCCGAAGTCCTCTATCATTACTGACTGCCCGATGAACTGTGCCACGAATGCGGTCTGCGGCTCGAGATATATTTCCGAGGGAGTTCCGACCTGCTCGACTCTGCCATTGTTCGTGATAACGATCTCGTCTGCAACCTCGATAGCTTCGTCCTGATCGTGGGTGACGAAAATACTTGTTATGCCGATCTTGTCGATGGTTTCGCGGAGCCATGTGCGGAGTTCCTTGCGGACTTTCGCGTCGATAGCTGCGAACGGCTCGTCAAGCAGCAGAAGTTCCGGCTGGGGAGCGAGCGCCCTTGCGAGGGCTATTCTCTGGCGCTGACCGCCGCTCAGCTGGTCGGGGTAGCGCTTTCCCACGTCCGGGAGCCCTACCAGTTCGAGAAGCTCCTGCACCCTGTCGGCGATGAACTTCTTGCCCTTTTTCTGGACCTTCAGACCGTAGGCGATGTTCGCGTTCACCGTCATGAAAGGGAACAGTGCGTAGTTCTGGAATACGAACCCGATACCGCGTTCGCTGGAGGGAACCGTGTTGACGTTCCTGCCGTTTATGCAGATGTCGCCGCTGTCCTGCTTTTCAAGTCCGGCGAGCATTCGGAGGATCGTGGTCTTTCCGCTGCCGCTGGGGCCGAGAAGTCCGACCAGCTTGCCCTTTTCAAGTCCGAAGCTCACGTTGTCGGACGCCTTGAAATCGCCGAAGCTTTTGTTTATATTTTTTAGTTCAATGTACATCTCTGTCACTCCTGATCGTTATTTACTGTGAGGAGATCACACCGTACATCGTCCGAACCGGAAGTTCCTGCGGAGCAGGATCGTAAAAATCGCACCCATAACCATTAACCTCAATCTCTATAAGTAATAGTAAAACTATCAACTTACTATGTATTTGCTTTTTGTCTATTATAACCCCGACCTGGGGATTTGTCAACCGTTTTTTCGGATTTTCCGGCAATTTGTAGTAAGGTACACAAATCAACAGAATATCCCGTGATAATTTGGCAATAATCACAGTGTTTGAAAATCTGGGCAAAATCTATTGACAAGCAGCCCGAAACGTGGTATAATCAGTAAAACCTATTAATGAGATAGGAAAGATATGCATTTATCTTACAGGAGGATAACACAATGCTGACTGAACTCACAAATCAGAATTATAACGACGTTTTTTCCACCGAAAAGCCGCTGGTGGTTGAATTCTATTCTCCCACCTGCACTCACTGCAAGCGCACCGAAGCCGGACTTAACGAGGTAGCCGAGGAGCAGGGCGAGAACGCGGTCATCGCGAAATGCGACATAACTGCGAATCCTGCGCTGGCCCAGCAGTACGACGTAACTCAGCTGCCGACGCTGCTCTTCATAAAGAACGGTGATATCCGCGAGAAGCTGGTAGGCTTCACACACAAGCTGATCATCGCCGAGAACATCAAGAAGCTGGTCTGATGTATAGGGGCGGAGCCTGTATCCGCCCTTTCATCGTTTTCTGGGAGGGAAGCACCCTCCCATTTTTATTCGGCGTTCAGATACTTTTCCGCGGAGGTCACGGCGTTTGCGCCGTCCGCAGCCGCGGTAATAACCTGCCGCAGCGGAGTCGTGCGGATATCCCCGGCGGCGAAGATTCCGGGCGTGGAGGTTACGCAGTCCTCTCCGGCGCGGACGTATCCGCCGTCAAGTTCGCAGATACCCTCCAGCGGCGCGGTATTTGGCACGCTTCCTATTGCAACGAATATCCCGTCAACGTCCAGGTGCTTCTGCTCGCCGTTCTGGGTGTAGTTTATTCCGTCTGCGGAGCCGTCGCCGGTTATCCCGGTCAGCACTGCGCCGAGCACCGGAACGATGTTTGCGGCTTCCGAAACGCGTTTCTGAAGGCTCTTGTTCGCCCGGAATTCCTCCCGGCGGTGCACCAGGTACACAGTCTTTGCAAGCTTGGAAAGATACATCGCGTCGCCCAGCGCAGTATCACCGCCGCCGATAACCGCAACGGTCTTTTCCTTATAAAAGAAGCCGTCGCATACCGCGCAGTAGGAAATACGCTGTTTGTCGTCCCCGGGGACTCCCGGCTTGCGGTGGGAGGCTCCTGCGGCGTAAATTACTGCCCGGGCGGACTCCGACTTTCCGTCGGCGAACTTAACTACCCAGTTCTCGCCGGATCTCTCAAGTCCGGTGATCTCGCCCTCGATGAACTCCGTGCCGAGCTGCTCCGCGTGGCTGCGGAATTTCTCGCCGAGGTCGTATCCGCTTATACCCGGCAGTCCGGGGTAGTTGTCCACCTGCTCTGTAACGGCGATCTGCCCGGTGCCCATGTAGTCCTTTTCGATGACCGCAAGCTCCAGCAGGGCGCGTTTTCCGTATATCGCAGCGGATAACCCGGCAGGTCCGCTGCCTATTATTAATATGTCGTACATATTTGCCTCCTCGCTTATAAAACCTATCGGATAGGTATAGTTTACATTGTTTCAACTCTTTTGTCAATAGGGGTATTATCTCCCGGAATCCCTCCGACTATCACTGAAACGCCTTGTTATAATGCCTGGAAGAATTTTTTGTTGAAATGATATAAAAATCTTATAACACGCTATAAAATTTTCAGATAACTAATTTCCGCAAAACCTATTGACTTTATATGCATTGTAGTGTATAATGAGAACCATAAAAACACGGAGGTGTTCAGATGGAATTCAACACGCGGCTGCTTCATGGCGGCTTCGGAACTGACAAGGCTACGGGCGCAACGCTGGCTCCGATATATCAGGTGAGCGCATTCGCACAGGAATCCGCGGAAAAGCTAGAGGCGGTGTTCAATAACCGCGCTCCCGGATTCGCGTATTCCAGGATAAGCAATCCGACGGTGGCGTCGTTTGAAACTAGAATGAACGCCCTTGAAAAGGGGATAGGCGCAGTAGCCTGTTCCTCCGGAATGGCGGCGGTCACGATGTCGCTGCTTAACATTCTGGAATCCGGTGACGAGGTTATTGCCGGCACAGGGCTGTTCGGAGGAACGATAGACCTTTTCGGCGACCTGAGTGCGTTCGGAATTACTACGCGCTTCGTCGAGCATGTCACAGCCGAGGAGATCGCAGCGAACATCACCGACCGCACAAAGGCGGTTTTCGCGGAACTTATCGGGAATCCGGGGCTTGAGATAGTGGATATCCGGGCGGTGTCCGCTCTGTGCCATGAGCATGGGATTCCGTTGATACTGGACAGCACCACGGCAACGCCGTATCTGATAAGACCGTTTGAGTTCGGTGCGGATATCGTGGTACATTCCACCTCCAAGTACATAAACGGCGGCGGAAACTCCATCAGCGGCGTTATAATCGACAGCGGCAGGTTCAAGTGGGATTTCGGAAGATACAAGGGGCTTGCGGAATACAAAAAGTTAGGCGCGCTGTCATATCTCGCGAAGCTACGAAGCGGAATCTGGCGTAATTTTGGCGCGTGTCTTGCTCCGATGAACGCGTTTATGAATTCCGTCGGAATGGAAACCCTGGGACTGCGCATGGAACGCTGCTGCGAGAATTCACTGGCACTGGCGGAATTCTTCCGGGACTGCAACGGCGTTGAGCCGAATTACCCGGCGCTGGACGACAATCCGTATTACGGGCTGTGTAAGGAGCAGCTCGGCGGAAAGGGCGGCGCGATACTCACGATACGGGCAGGCAGCAAGGAGCGTGCATTCAGGCTGATAAATGCGCTGAAGCTAGCGACGAACGCCACGAACATCGGCGACGTCCGGACGCTGGTTATCCACCCGTCCAGCACGATATACGCCCACGGCAGCGAGGAGCAGAAGCGCCATGCCGGGGTATTTGAGGATACTATAAGAATAAGCGTAGGAATTGAAGATAAAGAAGATCTCATAGCCGATTTCAAGCAGGCTGTGGAATGTCTGGGATAAGGAGAACGAAAATGGCAGTTGATTATTCAACACTCAAAAAAGGCGGATTCATGCGCCAGAAGCAGAAGAATAATTTTTCGCTGCGGCTGAGGGTGGTCGGCGGAAATCTCACTGCAAAGCAGCTTGCGACCATTGCAGAGGTATCCGACAAGTTCGGCGAGGGATATGTTCATCTGACCTCCCGCCAGAGCGTGGAGATTCCGTTCATAAAGCTGGATAACATCGACGAGGTCAAATCAGCACTGGCTCTTGGAGATGTAGAACCGGGCGTATGCGGTCCGAGAGTGCGCACCATCACCGCCTGTCAGGGCGAGGCAATATGTCCCAGCGGCTGCATAGACACATATGCGCTTGCCAAGGAATTGGACGACAGATACTTTGCCCGGGAACTGCCGCATAAGTTCAAGTTCGGAATCACCGGCTGCCAGAACAACTGCCTGAAATCCGAGGAGAATGACGTCGGAATCAAGGGCGGGATCCAGGTCAAGTGGAAAGAGGACGCCTGCATTGGCTGCGGAGTCTGCGAGAAGGCGTGCCGCCGCGGCGCGATCTCCATCAATGACGGAAAGGTCAGCGTGGATTACGACAAGTGCAACTTCTGCGGACGCTGCTTCAAAGCATGTCCTACCGAGGCGTGGGACACCGTTCACGGATACATCGTATCCTTCGGCGGACTTTTCGGCAACACCATCAACAAGGGCGAGGCGATAATCCCGTTCATCGAGAGCAAGGAGAAGCTGCTGAAGGTGTGTGACGCAGCAATCGTGTTCTTTGAGCAGAACGCAAACCCCGGCGAGCGCTTCAAGTTCACCATCGACAGGGTGGGCAGAGAGAAATTCGAGCAGGTAATAAAGGAGGCTTACAGCAATGGCTGATTACAATATCGACGACACTGTGGACATCACTGACGTGGTGTGCCCTACGACTTTCGTAAAGGCAAAGGTAGCGCTGGAGGAACTTGACGAGGGTCAGGTGCTCTCCATCAGAATGAACGACGGCGAACCTGTCCAGAATGTTCCGCGCAGCATCAAGGAGGAGGGTCACAGAATCCTCAAGCTCATCAACAACAACGACGGTACCTACGACCTCATCGTTGAGAAGGTGGGTGACTGAATGTCCGTCAGAGCAACCAACGACACGTTCAAATCCGAGACAGCAGACGGCATAGTCCTGGCGGATTTCTACTCTGACAGCTGCATTCCCTGCAAGAGAATGTCCCCGATTCTGGCGGAACTTGAGGAGCAGGATCCGGACATCAAGCTCGTGAAGCTGAACATCAACTACGACGCGGAAACCGCAGCAGAATACAACGTGACCTCCGTTCCCACAGTAGTATTTTTCAAGGACGGCGCGGAGCAGCAGAGAATCACCGGCGCAGTGAAGAAAGCACAGCTGGAAGAAATAATAAACAGCATAAGATAAGGAGATACAGACATGACTATCACAGTAACAGGCGTAAAGAAGGAAGTTGCAGACGGACTGACACTGGCTCAGCTGGTCGTTGACGAGAAGGTCGAGACCCCGGAGTACGTCACCGCCAGCGTGAACGAGGAATTCATCTCCAGCAGCAGTTTTGAGGACACAGTACTCAAGGACGGCGACAACGTAGAGTTCATCTATTTCATGGGAGGCGGTCAGTAATGGCATTCACAAATGAACAGCTGGAGCGCTATTCCCGTCACATAATCCTCAAGGAAGTCGGCGCAAAGGGACAGAAGAAGCTACTCAACGCAAAGGTGCTGATAATCGGCGCCGGCGGGCTTGGCGCACCAGCGGCTATGTATCTCGCAGCCGCAGGCGTGGGCACCATCGGGATTGCGGACGCTGACGAGGTGGATCTCTCAAATCTCCAGCGGCAGATAATCCACGCCACCTCCGATGTTGGCAAGGCAAAGGTGCAGTCCGCGAAGGAAACGATGGAAGCCATCAATCCGGACGTTACCGTAAACACCTACCGTACATTCATCGACAGCGAGAACATCATGGACATCATCAAGGACTATGATTTCGTTATCGACGGAACGGACAACTTCCCGGCGAAGTTCCTTATCAACGACGCCTGCGTAATGGCGAAGAAGCCGTTTTCCCACGCTGGTATTATCCGCTTCAAGGGACAGCTGATGACTTATGTTCCGGGACAGGGTCCCTGCTACCGCTGCGTATTCAAGAATCCGCCGCCCAAGGACGCAGTTCCAACCTGCAAGCAGGCCGGAGTTATCGGCGCAATGGGCGGAGTAATCGGAAGTCTCCAGGCGATGGAAGCGATAAAGTATATCCTGGGCGTGGGCGACCTGCTGACAGGATATCTGCTGACCTACGACGCACTCAAGATGGAGTTCCGTAAGATCAAGCTGCCGTCTGACACCAGAAAGTGCCCGATCTGCGGCGAGCACCCGACAATAACCAGGCTCATCGACTATGAGCAGGTAGAATGCGATGGTGTGCACTTATGATAAAGCTTTCCAAATCCGACTATGAGAAGATACTCAAGCATGCTGAGAGCGAACTGCCGAACGAAGCCTGCGGACTTATCGGCGGTGTGACCGAGGGCGGCGACAAGCTCATCAAAAAGGTGTATCTGCTGACGAATACCGACCACTCCAACGAGCATTTCAGCATGGATCCCAAGGAACAGCTGGCGGCGATCAAGGACATGCGCGCGAACGGATTCGTTCCGCTTGGTAACTGGCACAGCCACCCGGAGTCCCCCTCCCGTCCCTCCGACGAGGACAAGCGCCTTGCCTACGACAGTAAGGCAAGCTATATGATACTTTCCCTGATGAACAGGGAAGAGCCGGTGCTCAATTCGTTCCACATCTCCGGAACGGATTCCGAAAAGGAGCAGCTGGTAATCGAATAAGGGAACCTCTAAAAACCGGTTTGAAAAGGGAAAATGTGTAGAGTGCGCCGAATGCGATG